>FLOH01000583.1_pt1 | contig 72795 bp, 79 predicted proteins | sample 756751 | NCBI WGS metagenome assembly FLOH01 (sample SAMEA4026879, study PRJEB14308) | marine metagenome | biome: coastal water; material: water | depth 74 m
CGGGTTTATGAGCGGCTCAATTAATGGAGTTGGATCTGTTCTCTTTTATGTAGCTTGCTATGTATTGATGACTTTAGCCGCCTTTGGATTATTAATTGCAATTTCAACAAAAGATTCTGATATTGAATTAATTGATGATTTAAAAGGACTTAATTCAAGAAATTCATGGGCTGCTGGAGTCCTTATGATTACCATGTTGAGTATGGCAGGAATTCCTCCTACCGTAGGTTTCTATGCAAAATTTTCAGTGCTTCAGTCGGCGCTGAATGAGGGTTTTGTCTGGTCTGTTGTCTTTTCTGTATTAATGGCGCTTATTGGAATATATTATTACTTACGTATCATAAAAATTATGTACTTTGATGCCCCCATTAAAAAAACTAAAATTAAGGTTCCAGGCGATATGTTTTTTATCTTATCCCTTAACGCAGGAGCTTTAGTCATTCTTGGAATATCCCCAAAAATACTTATGAGCTTTGCAACTTTATCTTCATTTATTACCCTCCAATGATTAATCTATCCTTAATCCTATTTACTTTTTTGGTTGCAAATATTCCTTGGCTCTCAAACAATCTATTCGTCTTTTTCCCTATGAGTAAACCTAAGAGTATCTCGATAATTATGCTTGAGGTTATAGTTTTTTATTTCTTTTTGGGTGGCTTCTTTGTTTTTATAGAAAAACAAGTCGTGGGCAATATTCATAGTCAGGAATGGGAATTTTATATTATTACATTTTTCTTGTTCTTGGTTTTCTCATTTCCTGGATTTATATACAAGATCGTTTGGAAATAAAAGAAAAATTATTAATTGTCGGATGTGGCCAATTAGGTTTTAAAATTGGCAATGCATTGTCAAAAAATTTTGATGTGACTGGCATTAAGAGAAAGAACATTACCGATGGAGTACAGTTCAAAATCTTCGAGCTTGATATTTTTAGTGAACGATTTATTCAAACCATTCAAATCATTAATCCTCACTATATTGTTTATGCAACAGCCGCAGATAATCAAAGCGAGGAATCCTACCAAAATGCCTACGTTAACGGACTGTCTATCTCTATTAAGGCGGCAATGGCTTGTTGCAATATAAAGCATTTCTTTTTTATTTCCAGCACTCGTGTTTATGGCCAGAAATCAGATGAAAATTTGTCCGAATTTACTCTCCCAATACCGAGTGATTTTGGTGGAATAGCCTTATTAGAGGGTGAGACAATTTTAAGAAATTCAACTGTCCCATCTACAATCCTTCGCCTTTCTGGCATATACGGAAACAACAGAAGGTCCATGTTGAAATTGGCTACTACACCGGAGCTATGGCCAGAGAATAATCGTTGGACCAATCGCATTCATGAGGATGACGCTGTTCGTTTCCTATCATTTCTATTAGCCTCTAGAAATGCTGAGACCTCTTTAGAGCCCTTATATTTATTAACAGATAATTCTCCAGCAACAGTTTATGAAGTCCTAAATTGGATCCGTTCAAAACTTAACTTTCCGGAGCACCCGATAAATGCTAAAGGGGGTTTGGTTGGGAAAAAATTAATTTCTAAAATAATTCCAGAACTCAATTTTTATTTTAAATATTCAGACTACCAGAAAGGCTACACCTCTATAATAAATGAGCATTAACGAGGCTTATATTAATTGAAGATTGATTGAATGAGTGGGGTGATATAGAATGGCGCCTTGGTATAGGCGCGTAGCTCAGCTGGTTAGAGCACCACATTGACATTGTGGGGGTCGTTGGTTCGATTCCAATCGCGCCTACCATTTTAAACATCTATCTAGATAAGTTAAAAACTTATAAAATACAGTTCTTTGAGCAAAAATTTATGCCTGATATTCGCCTTCCTGATGGTTCAACCCGATCTTATGAAAATTCCATTACGGTTGCTGACGTAGCCAGTGATATTGGAGAAGGTCTTGCACGTGCAGCGCTTGCGGGCAAGGTTAATGATTGCCTAGTTGACCTTAGTTATGAAATACAAGACGATTCAGATTTAGCAATTATTACTGCAAAAAATCAAGAAGGCCTAGAAATCATAAGGCATTCCACCGCTCATTTATTAGCCTATGCTGTTAAGGAAATTTTTCCAGATGCGCAGGTGACTATTGGGCCAGTCATTGATAATGGCTTTTATTATGATTTTTCATATAAGCGTGCATTTACCCCAGAAGACCTTGAGACTATTGAGAAGAAAATGACAGAGCTTGTTAAACAAGATCTTCAGGTCGAGAGAAAAATAATGCCTCGAAATAAGGCTATCGAATATTTCAAATCTATCGGTGAAAATTATAAAGCCGAAATTATTCAATCAATTCCTGATGAGGAAGAGGTTTCATTGTATAGCGAGGGTACTTTTACCGATTTGTGTCGAGGCCCTCATGTACCTTCTACTGGGAAGCTCAAGGTATTTAAGTTAATGAAAGTCGCAGGGGCTTATTGGCGTGGCGATTCAAACAATGAAATGTTACAGCGTATTTATGGAACAGCTTGGGCCACCAAAGAAGATTTAGCGGCTTACTTATTACAAATTGAAGAAGCAGAAAAACGTGATCATCGAAAACTTGGCAAACAATTAGATTTATTTCATATGCAAGACAATGCCCCTGGAATGGTTTTTTGGCACCCAAAAGGGTGGGCTTTATGGCTTCAAATAGAATCTTATATGCGAGAAATGTTCCAGGATTATGACTATAAAGAGATTAAAACCCCAACTGTTCTTGATAGGGCTTTGTGGGAAAGCTCTGGCCACTGGGAAAACTATCATGAGAATATGTTTACAACTTCATCTGAGAATAGAGAATATGCAGTAAAGCCAATGAACTGCCCAGGGCATGTCCAGATTTTCAATAGCGATTTACATAGCTATCGAGATCTACCCTTAAGGTTGGCCGAATTTGGCTCTTGTCATAGAAATGAGCCTTCTGGTGCTCTGCATGGACTAATGAGAGTTAGGGGATTTACTCAGGATGATGCCCATATATTTTGTACCGAAGATCAAATCAAGCAGGAAGTAATTACCTTCAATCAAATGCTCTATAAGGCTTACGCGGACTTTGGTTTTAACGATATTATTGTGATGTTATCTACCAGACCCTTGAAGAGAGTAGGGGATGATAGCGTTTGGGATAAGGCAGAAACTGCCTTACAGGAAGCATTAAATGAAACGGGTTTGGATTACAAGATTCAACCGGGCGAAGGTGCTTTTTATGGTCCGAAAATTGAATACACCCTGAAGGATAGTTTGGGTAGGTTCTGGCAGTGTGGAACAATACAATTAGACTTCAACCTTCCAGAAAGACTAAATGCGGAGTATGTGGTAGAAGATAATAGTCGCAAACGACCAGTTATGCTTCATAGGGCAATTCTGGGGTCCATGGAAAGATTTATAGGAATTTTAGTCGAACACTATGCCGGTTTAATGCCCTTATGGTTGGCCCCTACGCAAGTTGTAGCATTAAATATTTCTGATGCACAAAAGGAATATACCAAGGAAGTGATTGAAATTCTTAAGAAAAATGGCATTAGATGTGAATCAGACTTGAGAAATGAGAAGATTACCTATAAAATACGCGAACACAGCATGCAGCGCATTCCTTACTTGGTAGTATTGGGGGATCGCGAAGTGCAAACAAGACAAGTTGCCGTGCGAACCCAAAAAGGCGAAGACCTAGGTTCTATGACCATAGATGACTTTGTAATTCATCTTAAGAAGGCCATTGAATCAAAAGTCTGACTATTTAGGCCACACGGTTAGTTTTTTTATAATAGGGGATCTACTATAGCTTTAGATAAAGATGTACGAATTAATGGCGATATAACAGTCCAAGAAATTCGATTGGTTGGCTTGGAAGCAGAGCCCTTAGGAATTGTTTCTCTAGCAGAGGCCATGGCTAAAGCTGAACAACTTGAAACTGATTTGGTTGAAATTGCACCAAAAGCCGTCCCTCCAGTTTGTAGGTTGATGGATTACGGTAAGTTTAAGTACGCGCAAAGTAAAAAACTGCACGAAGCAAAAACAAAACAAAAAAATGTTCAAGTAAAAGAAATAAAGTTCAGACCTGGTACAGATGACAATGACTATAACGTTAAACTTAGAAACCTAATTAAGTTTTTAGGTGACGGCGATAAAACAAAGGTGACATTAAGGTTTCGTGGCAGAGAAATAGCCCATCAAGAGTTAGGGTTAGCTCTTTTAAAAAGAGTTCAAGCTGATCTTGAGCAGTATGGAATAGTTGACCAATTTCCAAAAATGGAAGGACGTCAGATGGTTATGGTGTTATCACCGAATAAAAAACCGAAACCAAAACAAAAAGAAAAAGCAGTAGATGAGTTGGAAAGTAAGGAAGAAGTAGAAAAGGTAGTAGTTTAAAAAATAGGAGTGATAAGGCTTAAAGGCATGCCGAAGCACCCATAACAATAAGGAGAAAAAAATGCCAAAAATGAAAACTAAAAGCGGAGCAAAAAAGCGCTTTAAATTTCTTGGGAGCGGTGCTATCAAGCGAACTCACTCTCATCTTCGTCATATCCTAACCAAGAAGACAACTAAACAAAAAAGAAATCTTCGCGGTACCGAAATTATTTCATCAACGGACGCAAAACGTGTTCGTGCGATGATGCCAACACAATAAAGGGAGACAGAGATGCCTAGAGTAAAACGTGGTGTTACCGCCAGAGCAAAACATAAAAAAGTATTATTAGCTGCCAAGGGTTTCCGAGGTAGAAGAAAAAATGTTTATCGAATAGCGAAAGAAGCTGTCATGAAAGCAGGACAGTATGCTTATCGTGACCGTAGACAAAAGAAACGTCAATTTAGAGTTCTTTGGATTGCTCGTATTAATGCAGGCTCAAGAGAGTTTGGGTTGACTTACAGCCGCTTCATGAACGGACTAAAAAAAGCTTCAGTTGAAGTGGATAGAAAAGTTTTATCTGATATGGCTGTATTTGATAAACCCGCATTTGCGAAGTTTGTCGAAATAGCAAAAACAAGTCTTGGAGTTGCATAACAGTAGTTATAAAAAAAGGAGGCTTTAAGCCTCCTTTTTTATTAGAATAGACCTATGGAAAACCTCAAAGAACTTATAAAAGCAGCTGATCTTGAATTCTCTCAATGCAAATCATTGTCAGACCTTGATCACGCTAAGGCTAAGTATCTTGGTAAATCTGGCCCACTAACAGATGCAATGAGAGGCTTATCCTCACTACCATCCGAAGAGAAGCCGAAAGTCGGCTCTTTAATTAATGAGATTAAACAATCGATAGAAAAATTATTGTCGGATAGAAGAAAAACTATCCAAGATGATGAGCTATTTTCTCAATTACAAAACGAAACAATTGATGTCACTCTTCCCGGAAAAAAGCAGTCACAAGGGTCATTACACCCGATCACTTTATCCATGAATCGGATTCAAAATCTATTTCATTCCATCGGGTTTGATTTGGCGACTGGGCCTGAAATAGAAGATGACTTTCATAATTTTACAGCCCTTAATATCCCAGAAGCTCATCCTGCAAGAGCAATGCACGATACCTTTTATATCGATAAAACACATGTATTAAGAACCCATACCTCTCCAGTGCAAGTAAGGTATATGAAGGATAACAAACCACCTTTAAGGATTATTTCTCCTGGCCGTGTATATCGTGTTGACTCTGACGCAACACACTCTCCAATGTTTCATCAGGTGGAAGGTCTTTGGGTTGACAAGCAGGTAAGTTTTGCAAATCTTAAAAGTGTGGTGGAGGATTTTTTACAAAACTTTTTTGAGGATGAGTCCATTCTAGTTCGATTTCGACCTTCTTTTTTCCCATTTACTGAACCATCAGCCGAGATTGATATGAGCTGGAATGATGGCTGGTTAGAAATTGGTGGCTGTGGAATGATCCATCCAAGCGTCCTGTCGCAGGTGAATATTGACCCTGAAGAGTATCAAGGATTTGCTTTTGGTTTAGGCGTTGAGCGACTAACGATGATTAAATACGGCGTTAATGACCTGCGACCTTTCTTTACAAATGATGTGCGGTTTTTAAAGAAGTTTGAGAATTAACGATGCAAGTATCTAAATTATGGTTACAAGACTACTTTAAAGAATCAATTGACTCTATTGATTTAGAGAGAATTTTAACCATGGCAGGCCTTGAGGTTGATGACATCCAAAACTTTTCAGACCTTTCAGACCTCATTGTTGTGGGTGAGATTTTATCAATGGAAAAGCATCCAGATGCGGATCGATTGAATGTCTGTCAAGTAAGCATAGGCACAGATACGCCCTTGCAAATTGTTTGTGGCGCCCCGAATGCGAGAGTTGGCATTAAAGTGCCGTGTGCAACTGTTGGAACAAAATTACCTGAATTCGAGATCAAGAAGGCAAAGCTAAGGGGAGTAGAGTCTAATGGCATGCTTTGTTCAGCTAAGGAGATTGGGCTTAGTCAGGAAGCAGAAGGACTGTATGAGCTGAGCAGCGTTGTTAGGGTGGGAGAGACTATAAAAGAGGCGCTCTCATTAAACGACACCATCTACACATTGTCATTAACACCAAATCGAGCGGATTGTTTAAGTGTTATGGGAGTGGCCAGAGAAATTTCAGCATTAAGTGGCGTTCCACTTAATATAAACCCCATTAAGCAGGCAGAATCTAATTTTATATCAACACAAAAGGTTGTTGTTGAGGATAAAGTGGCATGCCCGCGTTATTGTGGTCTTGAAATAAAGGGCATCGACAATACTATAAAGCTCCCAGAAACGATATTGGCCCGCTTAGAGAGTGGTGGTATTAAATCAATCAATCCGGTAGTTGATATTGCAAATTACGTTTTACTTGAAATGGGTCAACCGCTTCATGCATTTGATCATAAGAAAATAAACGGACCAATTGTTATCAGAAAAGCAAAGACAAGTGAGTCGTTAGTATTATTAAACGATCAAGAGATAAAGTTTTCTGGCATGGAATTAATAATATCTGATGAAAGTGGCCCGTTGGCGCTGGCTGGTATTATGGGCGGCCAATCATCATCGGTAGATGTAAATACTTCTGATATTTTTCTAGAAAGTGCTTTTTTTGATCCCGCTAATATTTCTGGGCATGCCCGTTCATTTGGCTTGAGCACTGATTCATCTCACCGGTTTGAGCGCGGTGTCGATTATAGAAATACACACAACGCCCTACAACGCACAACAGAATTGATTGTTAAATATTGTGGAGGAGAGTGCTCAGATACCATTGATATCATCGCAGAGCTCCCAAATAGAAATTCCATACCCTTAAGGGTGCAAAGAGTTTCTGATATTTTAGGAGTCTCTATAGCAACATCAGAGATACAAAATATATTAGAAAGATTGTATTTTGATGTGAAAAAAGAAGGCGTTAATTTCCTGGTCACACCCCCTAGTTATCGATTTGATATCGCAATTGAGGAAGATTTAATAGAAGAGGTAATTCGTCTTTATGGGTATGACAATATTCCCTCGATACCTCCTGTGATGCATTCAAGCATGCTTCGTTCTCCGCAATTAGAAAGAACAACGTATGCCATTAAATCAGCTTTTGCTAACTATGGTTATAACGAAGCAATCACCTATAGCTTCATTGACAAAGAGGTAGAGGCAACCCTACATGAAAACTCTAATTCGATTGAATTGCAGAATCCTATTGCCTCACAAATGAATGTGATGCGCTCAAAATTATGGGGCAGCCATTTAGAGGTTCTAAACTACAACATTAATCGTGGCCAGTCACAGTTAAGATTGTTTGAGATTGCCCCGGTGTACCAAAAAAATAAATCTTCATTTACCGAAACCATAATGGTTTCCGGCTTGGTTTATGGCGAACATACCCAAGAACAATGGAGTGAAAAAAGCAGGCAAATTAACTTTTATGATATTAAGGGAGATATACAGGGAATCTCAATAAATAACATAGAGTTTAATGCTCCAAAAAATGCAATTCCTAAGGCACTACATCCTGGACAAGCCGCAGAGCTCTATCAAAATGGAAATTCTGTCGGCTGGTTAGGCCGGCTACACCCTGCTTGGCAACAACATTATGAATTAACAGGAAATACATTTATTTTTGAGATTTTATTAGACAGCTTAATCCAGAGACCTGAAAAGAAAATTGATATTCCAAGCAAATTTAACCCAGTTAGAAGAGACATTGCTGTCGTTGTTGATCAAGATATCTCCGCAGGAGACATGATTGACAAGGTAAAATCAGAGTCGATTCCGCGCCTTATAGAGTTCTATCCATTTGATTTATATGAGGGTAAAGGTATAGAGGAAGGCAAAAAAAGTGTTGCATTTCTGATACTTATACAAGATACTTACAAAACACTTGAAGAACAAGAAGTTAATAATATAGTCGACCGTATTTTGAAATTACTACAAAATAAGTTTGGCGCAACATTAAGATAAATAGTTTTAGAGATCTAAATATGACGACATTAACAAAAGCTGAGCTATCAGAATTTCTTTTTGATAAAGTAGGTTTAAACAAGAGCGAGGCCAAAGAAATGGTCGAGGCTTTTTTTGAAGAAATTCGTCTCTCCCTGGAAAAAGGCGAGGGAGTTAAGTTGTCAGGATTTGGAAATTTTGAGCTAAGAACCAAATCTGAAAGACCTGGCAGAAATCCGAAAACAGGAGAAGAAATTCCTATTAAAGCCCGTCGAGTTGTAACTTTCCATTCAAGTCAAAAATTAAAAACTAGCGTAGAAGAGAGCACTGCTGGAAAGCAAACATAAAAAAGTATTACCCCCAATTCCTACCAAAAGGTATTTTGCCATTGGTGAGGTGAGTGCTTTATGCGACCTAAAGCCACATGTTTTAAGGTATTGGGAGCAAGAATTTCCGCAGCTAAAGCCTACAACGCGTCGAGGAAATAGGCGGTATTATCAGCAAGAAGATGTATTATTAATTCGAAAAATAAGAGATCTGCTCTATTTTGATGGCTTTACAATTCAAGGAGCCAAATCAAAGCTTTCTGATCGTTTATTTGTTAAAGAGGCGACCTCTTTGGAAGCCATCCAAAAAGCTCAAGCAGAACTTCCATTAACTTCGGATAATGAACCCTCAAGTATTCCACAAAATCTTAGTAACTTTAAGAGTCAGTTACAAGAGATATTAAAAGTTTTAAAATAATTGATTTGAGTTTGTTCGGGGCGTAGCGCAGCCTGGTAGCGTACTTGCATGGGGTGCAAGGGGTCGTGAGTTCGAATCTAACCGCTCCGACCAATTAAAATCAGTTTTATAGGTTTATAAATTAAATTTACTTTTTTGTAGCTTTCGCATAACGAAGATATGGCAGCTTAATATCCAGCGCCCCATATTTCTCTTCCGCTTTTTCGTTGGTTAAGCTTAAAGCAACAATTACATCCTGACCTAAAATCCAATTAGCTGGAGTCGCCAAGGGCTGTCCTTCAGTCACCTGTATTGCATCTAAAGCCCTTAGAATTTCAGCAAAATTACGACCGACTGACATTGGATAGGATAGGGTGAGACGTATTTTTTTATCTGGACAAATAATAAATACAGTACGAACAGTTGCGCTATGGGCAGGAGTTCGTCCGTCTGGAAGGTAAGCATCAGCTGGTAGCATGTCATATAGTTTTGCTACCTGAAGAGACATATCATCGATTATCGGAAAATCCGCGGGTACACTAGAAAAAAGCTCTATATCTTTTTTCCACTTTTGGTGATCGTCGACACTGTCTACGGAGACGCCAATCACCTTAGTATTTCGCTTTGTAAATTCTTGAGCAAGCTTAGCAACAGCGCTAAACTCTGTGGTGCATACCGGGGTGAAGTCTTTAGGATGAGAAAATAAAATAGCATAACTATCACCAATCCACTCATGAAAGCTCAACATTCCTGAGGTGGTATTAGCGGTAAAGTTTGGAGCAATATCATTTATTCGTAATGTCATAATAAATCCTTTTTAATTTCATCTTGTTTAGCAAGGCAGCTGCCTCTAGATTCTATCATTCTTATTTTTTGATTAATTATAAAGGTGGGTGTAAGGACTCATAATCCTTTGGTCCCTGGTTCGAGAATGCTACCCTTTCTTTTTAAGAAACCACATCCATATCCCTGAAGCAGACAAAATAATAAGTAAGATTGCAATAACATCCATAAATGTCCTGCCTATCTTCTTAAATATAGCTCCACTATGAAGTTCTAAAATTATCTGCTCCACTGAGAGCCCATCCCCTACGTAATATTTTTTAATTTTATTTTTTAGGTCGACGGGAAGTGTTTGTTTATTTGCCCATTTAATCCCTGTTAAATCCTCTTTAGGAAGCCACTTATTTGAATTAACTTCTTGAACGAAGTAAATGTTATTCGATTCAATGACGATGCTATTGGAAAGCAGACCAATTCTTCTAATGCCATTATTGAAGGCATCAGCAACCTTAATATTTCTTAAAATATCACCCGAAGCATTAATTTCAATAATGCTGTCAGCGGTTGCAATCGTAATGTCATTGTTATGCAAAAGGGCACCCATTAAACCAGCTTCATTCCTAATGATTGATTTTTCATTCATGAAAATTTGATTGTTTGTTTGGTGTAAAAAGTTCTCACCGACCGCATAAACAGATTGAGTTTCAGGGGTAGGGATGCCATAAGATTTAAGTAGCCAATCCCACGACACTCTATGTTGATCTAACTTAAGGTCGTTTGTGTGATTAAGCAATATGCCGCTAATTGATAGATGAATAAGAAAAAGGCAGACAGCCAAACCAATGAACTTATGAATCTTGACTAGTATTGTTAAGTTTTTATTTTTTTTCATTTTTTATATACCCATCCAATAGCAACGCCATTTTTACCACTGACGTCATTGCCCACACTGAGAGCGTGGCACCTGACACTCCATCAATGTCTTTAGTTAATCTTTCTTCAGACAAACTGGCTCCAATGTATTGTTCGGTAAAGGCAGGGTAGCGTATTTCCCAACCGCGAGTTTCACGAAAAGTTAAGACATTTGCGTACGACACTTTTTGGTTGCTTACTGCAATTCCAAAAGTAATATTTTTCTCTTTACCAATTTCCTCGAGTATCCAAGCGCTTTGGGTTGAATTTTCCCAATATTTGATTCTGAAACCGGAGTAGGGGTGGGTGAGAATTTTTTCAACAGATTTTCTTAAATCTCCCTTTAGGATTAGTGTTTGAGTCTCAGGAATCTCATTCTTAAAGACCTCGTTTAAAAAATCTTCCTCAGTTTGATAGACACCTTTTGCGATAGCAGTGGGTGTCGCTAAGCCCATGGCCGCAATTAAAAGCATTGCTCTGAATAAACCAGCTAAATAATTTTTATTTAAACTTAACATAGCCCCTCATTTTTTTTAAAATGAGTATCCGAGCCCAAGATTCAAGCCATTCAATTCTTTAACAATAGCCGTACCGACAGATTGACTCTGATAATCTAGCTTCACAACTACTTGAGGGTCAATCCACCAATTAAAACCGATGTTGGTTTGGGTGTATTCAGTGTCGGCATTGTCATTATTTCCGGCCGAATTGTCCCACATGCTGTACCTCGCAAAAATACCTAACTGATCGTTAAATACCTTGTAGGATGGCTCAATAAACCAACCATATTGTTTGTCGGCACCCACTAATTTTGGCCCTATGCCTTCGATGTCCCACTCAGCATAAAGCGCCCTAAGACCAATAGGGCCCCTAGAGAAATCAGTGTGTATTTCATAAAGAATGGCTTCATCTGACGAATATGATCCGCTATTTTGGAAATCCGTTTGGTAATTTAGCCCAGCACCAATGGTTAATCCCGGTATTGCCGTGTATTTTAAGGCAGCCGTGTATGCAAATTGTTCTGCGGGAGCTTGACTCCCTTTTTGCCTGGCAGTTTTTGGGCTGTATGTGCTGTCTGAGGCTTCAAGTGCTGTGTGAGCCGCAAGTTTAAGATTAACTCCCTCAGTTAGGTTTGTTGAGATCATGGTGCCACCTTCCCACCAGGTTGATGGAATAATATAACTTTCAACATTATTTCTTTCTACTCCATAAAATGTATTGGGTTCATGGGTTTCATTCAGAAGCCCTAATGGCAAGAGAAACAAACCACCTAGAACGGACGTATTTTTTGTTAAATCATATTCGATGTAGGCTTGTTCTAGCTCTATCTCTCCATTTTGACCGTCTCCTGCGATGGAATGTTCTAGCTCTAATTCTGAAACAAATCTGAGTCTGTCTGAGAATTCATGATTAAAGAATAAGACAAATCGATGAAAGTCGACCTCATCTTTATTCGCAGATCCTTTTTGATCATCGAGCCAATTACCATGCATTTCACCATACCCGCCAAATGTTGATTTATTGGTCAACAAAATTTTTGATTTAATGGCCTCATCCGTTGCGATTGAAACCTCCTCAACCTCGCCCTTTAATTTCTGATTTTCTTTCCTTAACTCAGCCAACTCTTTTTTCAATTCGTGCATCATATCCATGATTTCTTCATTGGTTGGAGCTGCTTGAGCGCTATTGAAAATTGTTAGAAGACTAACTGCTATTAATTTTTTTATGTTTGCCATTTTTTCGTCTTAATCTAAATGAGAATCATTATCATTATAAATGAGAATGATTCTCATTACAATATTTTGAATAAGAAAAGTTATAGGAAAAAACGGTAAATTTTATTGCGGTATATAATACAATTTATAATTAATTTTAAGGTATTCATGAAAGCTATAATTTTTGACACAGAAACCACAGGAAAAAACAGTCCCGTTTTAATTGAAGCAGCTTGGCTTTCAGTCGAACAGATTAATCCATTAATAACCACTGAAAGTTTTTGTCAGCGTTATAACCCTCAGAAGCCAATAGAGCTTGGTGCGCTTGCAACCCATCATATCCTTGATGAGGAGCTAGTGGATTGCGCCCCAGCAAACACTTTTAAGTTGCCAGAGGGGGCTGAGTATATTATTGGTCATAATATCGATTATGACTGGGGGGTGATTGGAGCACCGAATATTAAAAGAATCTGTACCCTGGCATTAGCAAGAGAGGTGTGGAAAGACATAGATGCGTACTCACAAAGTGCACTTTTATATTTTTTAGATAGAAGCAATGCCCGAGAGATTCTTAGGAATGCTCATTCAGCAGAGGTTGATGTTAAAATTTGCGCCAGCATTCTTAGTGAGATTTGTAAGCAATTAGCTGTTAGCTCTATCGAGGGGCTATGGCAGGCTAGTGAGGATGCGAGAATTCCAACAGTTATGACCTTTGGTAAGCACAAAGGAATGCCCATTACTGATATTCCTAACGATTATAAAAGATGGCTTCTTAGTCAGGATAATTTAGACCCCTATTTACAACAAGCTTTAAGTCATTAATTTATAATGGACACCACCGAAGAGCAGGTAAGAATTTCAAAGATACTTTCTGAGCTAGGTTTATGCTCGCGAAGGGAGGCAGACAGTTACATCGAGCAAGGTTTAGTTTTGTTAGATGGTAAGGTTGTCAGTGAATTAGGCACCAGGGCTTATCGAAGCCAAAAGATTGAACTTAAAAAAAAGGCTTCCGTAATTCAGGCATCAAAAGCGACGGTCATTCTCAATAAACCTGTTGGTTATATATCCCATTTAGACGACGATAAAGAGTTCGTTCCGGCATCAAGCCTCATCGTTCCGGAAAATTTTCATAGCAAAGGACAGGCCAGCCAAAATGCTAGATTTAATACGACTGGACTGGCGCCAGCAGGGCGACTAGACATAGATTCGTCTGGGCTACTGATACTCACCCAGGATGGTCGAATAGCCAAACAGATTATCGGCGAGAATACGTTAATAGAAAAAGAGTATCTGGTAAGAATTGAAGGTTCCTTAAGCGTTGACGCCTTAAAACTTCTTAATCATGGCTTAACACTTGAAGGATACAAACTAAAACCGGCAAAGGTTTTTTGGCAAAACAATGATCAGCTGAGCTTTACATTGATCGAGGGTCGGAACAGACAAATTAGAAAAATGTGTGAGTTAGTAGGGGTGAAAGTTATTGGCTTAAAAAGGGTAAGAATAGGAAATGTAAGGCTTGGTGATTTAGCATTAAAACACTGGCGATTTCTAGACCCCAATGAAAATTTTTAGTGGTATTTTAAATAAATATGCATAGATTATTTATTGTACTTTTATTTTTTACGACTATTACATCAGCGGAAGAATTAACATTCCACGAATTCACTGAAGGCAATTTTTTCTCAAACATTGACCCATCTTATTTAGAACTAAAAGCAAAGTGTAGAAAAAATTATGACGATAATAATCAAATTAAATTCTATGAAATTATTCTTTTTAGCAAAGGGGGCAATGTTTTTGATTTTAATAAGGTTCTTAAATCCAACCTTGTTGGCCGTGAAAATCTAAAAAAACCCTTCTATACCTTCACTGTGTGGAATTGGTTTAATGCATTAGCAATTAAAACACCTAATCATGAGTTTATGACGAATACATCACAAGAGTCTATGAGGAGAAATGAGCTTATTTCAGAAGGTCTCTTTAATGAAATTATACGGCTTGGTGAGTTTCAAGTATATTTTCATTACCTTTTAGATAACAGCAAAAGTGTTGGAAATTTCAAGATTGTAAATCCTGGTGATTTAATCGACTGTTTAACCTGATATTGATGGAATTTTTATTCAGTGATTATTTAACTGCTCTTTTAATATTTCTAGGGGCCATCCTTTATTCATCCGTCGGCCATGGGGGCGCTTCATCTTATATCGCTATTATGGCATTCATGGGCACGCCTCTATTAGCGATTAAGCCAATTGGACTGGTCTTAAATATCATTGTTTCCGGCATTGGGAGTTATCGTTTTATTAGGCACAAATTATTTGATATTAAGGTTTTTTTACCTGTAGCACTTGGGTCTATTCCCAGCGCATTCATAGGCGGCTATATACACCTCCCAACATCGTTCTATCGCCCCCTTGTTGGTTTCATATTAATCCTTGGAGGGTTACAGTTTATTTTCAGCTTTTTTCGTCATTCAACACTGGTTAGAAATGAAGTGAGCCCAATTATTGCCTTGATTGCAGGGGCGATAATTGGATTTATTTCTGGCCTAACAGGAACAGGGGGAGGGATATTTTTGTCACCTTTAATCGTCTTTCTTGGCTGGACAAGTGTCAAAGGTGCTTCGGGTACCGCCGCTTTATTTATTTTGTTCAATTCCATTGCTGGGTTATTAGGAAACTTATCATTAGTTAAGTCGCTGCCCCAAGAAATTTACCTCTACTCGGGAGCAGTTCTCTTAGGTGTTTTTATTGGGACTCAGTTAGGCATCAAATACCTAATGGAAGAGGGGGTTAAAAAATCTCTTGGGATTGTTTTGATTATCGCTGGATTTAAATTTATTTTAACTTAGAGGACAACTTTTGACTATCAAACCTTCAAGCAGACAATTTTTTTGGTTATTTTTTATTGTTGGATTTTTCTTGGCGATATTTTTATGGGTCAGTGAGTACTTCTCACACCAAATATTTATTGGGGAATTAGAGCGTCAGATAAGCATTTGTTCAGAATCTTCTAAGGAATGTGGTCTTGATAAACTCATTAGCATTTCGACTGAGCTACTCAACGCAAATCAGGCAAAGATTATTGAATTAGACTTATTGATTGATAGCTATTACCAATCTTTAATGAAGACACTATTAATTTTTATTGTTTTTTTACTGATTGGCTGCATTCCCTTGTTAAAAGATATTTATTATGAGATTCGCTCTCACATAAACCTCCATCGATAACCCTATATACTTTTTCCTAAAGAAAAACTTTGACCTTTGGTATCGTTAGCTAAGATAGTAATTTCTCCTGGAGATTTTGGGCTGAAATTAAATTTGATGTAGGGATCTTCGCTGATGCTGATTCCACTTTCCACTTTAAGAATGTTTTTCCCGTTAAAATTAATAGAAACGTCAGTAATAATCCATTCTGGCACATACCATCCGGACAAAGAGTCCCTTTGAAGGCCTGTGAAGTTAGGGTGTTTAATTCTTGCGGTCAAATAGCTATCTTCTGATTTAATAAGTATTTTTCCTAGATCTTTCGAGTGTTCTGGGTCATTAACATTCATATAGCCACTGCAACCACCTGAGGCTCTTATAGCAACCTCACTCATATATAACTTACCATCTGCCGCTTCGCCCACCACCCTTACAAACGAATCTGTCTCCATGCGAATTCGGGTTGATAAATCTAGATTTTGTGTTGCATCAGTTAGAAGGTATGTTGCAGCATGTTGCGTAGGGTTAGCGTCAATAATTAAAAAAATCTTCTTTATCTCAATACCTTCTTTTGCCGCCAATTGGATATTGATTGGAACTTGCGCTCCACTCGATGCTCGCTTAGGACCGGTAATTTTAATAAAGTCAGCAGAAACAATATTTTTTCCCTTAAACATTCGCTCTTGAATATAAGGCCATAGCTCAGGGTTAACCTCTGACCTAGCAGCCAATGAAAGTGACATTAGTATGCTAAAAATCAAGATTTGAATAAACCAAAAGTTTTTTAAGTTAAAATTCATTAATCTAATCTAATACAAAGTTAATTAAATGTCTAGAACAAAGCGATTCCACCCCTTGCTGTATGTTTTTTTTCTATTTTTTTCGTTCGATCTTTTCTGTCAGGAAGCAGAGAAGGATGCCATTGACGGTGAGCCTAATGCCCAATTTGTTTTTGGTCAGGACCTCTTAAGTAAGAAAGACAGCCGTGGATGGGATTTTATTTTTATTGCATCTCTTCAGGGCCATCTAAAGGCTATCGACTTACTAGAGCCCTCGAATAATTATTACCCTGAGATTGTTAATTATAAAAATCTAATTATTTCACAATGTCAGGATCTAGCGCGGGGACAAGAGTTTTCTGATACACATAAAAAAGACCTTAGAAAAAATGGAAATGCGGGTGATGTGAACACTCAATATTGTATGTGGATTTATTACGTTAATCACCTAGGCATTCAGAAACCAGAGGCTTACACCTGGTTGAAACAAGCAGCTGGAAATAATCATCCTGGGGCATTAATGAGTTTGGGTCTTTTATATTTATATGGCTATATTGTTCCCGAAGAAGAACCTCAGGCGATAAGGCTCCTTAAGAAATCTAAAGACAGAGACTTTATTCTTTCAGATATTGCCTTAAAAATAATAGAGAAAGCTAAAAACAACTAGGAGTTGTAGAGTTGACAGATTCTTATAAAATTGTCAAAGTAGTCTCAAGGAAACGATATTTGTATTCTTACAGTGAGCATTAAGTCGTAAATAATATTGATTTTTATTAGGAGGAAATAGAATGAGAAATTTATTACCGGTAACACTTGTAGCGATATTTATAGGAGCTTGTGCTGCACCACAACAAGCTGAAAAAGCATTTCACCCAACAGACGATGTTAATTCACAATCTACAGCTGGTAAAGGTTTTGAAGGTGATGGTTCTGTGGTTGATTTTGGTTTGGATGAACCAGCGGCAGCAGCAGTAGAAGCAAAAGCTTTTCACCCAACAGATGCACTTTTAATTGGTGGCAATGGCGGTTATAACCCTAAAAATGATGATCCTAGCGTGGTTCAGTTAGAAAGTAATCAATAGGTTTAATGTAATTGGATTGCACTTAAATTGGGCCGATGAACTAATTCGGCCCATATTTATTTATCCAACCGAATATTAAATAGCTGTAAACCCTTCATGATTTTACTTAGTCAAACTTCATGCTCATCATCATAGTAAATATCTTTCATTGGACTAATATTGTTTTGTAAATCTCAAGTTGAACCTTTGTAGTTACTTGTAATTGCATCTTCAACGATATGCTTTATGTTTAATAACTTTTATTAACCATAAACAAGGAGAAATACTATGTGGACACAACCTAAAGCAACTGAAATGCGTTTTGGTTTTGAAGTGACTATGTACGTTTGTAATCGCTAAGTTTGAATGAAATTTAGTGTTTGTAAAGATACAGAAATTACTCTTTGGCCGTTTCATGATTGGAAATGTACTTGTCCAATTTGTTCAGCCAAATCTATTTAATTAACTTTTCTTTTAGGAGAAATATTATGTGGACAACACCAGCAGCTACAGAAATGCGTTTTGGTTTTGAAGTTACCATGTACGTAATGAATAAATAATTTTATTTGTTCATAAAGAAGGCCCGATTTCGATTGGGCCTTTTTTTATGGATATAATATACTTTATGAAGAAAATAATTTTTGTATTGCTTATAGCTCTTTCAAGTCCATCACATGCTGATTGGGATTTAATTTACAAAGATACTCAAAAAAAGACGGAATATTTTTTGAATCTTGCAGATACAGTCAGTCAGAAAGAAAAGATAAGGGCTTGGACATTAGAAAGCTTTTCCCAGCCAGAAAAGGCAGGCTCCTTAGAGTATCTGTCTGTTAAAAGTTTTGTTGAGTTTGATTGCCAAGCCTCAAAGCTTAGAATTTTAGCTTACTCACTTTATGGGAGTAATATGGGAAAAGGAAAAACGATTTTTTCCAAAGGAAGCCCTATGGAGTGGGCTGTTATTAATGATAATACTGTCTATTCAGCTTACTCTCAGATTGTCTGTGCTGAGTCGATTTCAGACTAAACTTTAAGCCGGTCAGAATGTAATTTTTTCAGGGGGCAGGTATTTTTTAAGAATTTCTTTAAATTGACCCTGTATATTTTTTAGCCCTTCCTCTGTGTCAGCTTCGAATCTTAAAACAATCACAGGGGTAGTATTTGAAGCTCTCATTAAACCAAACCCATAAGGATATTCAACGCGTAGCCCATCAATCATAATCACTTCAATGGCATCATCAAATTTCGCGTTTGATTGAAGTGTCTTGATGAGCTTATGTTGTTCACCCTCATTAAGCGCAATATTAAGCTCTGGTGTGCTAAATCCTTTTGGCAGAGCTTCAAGAACTTCAGACGGGTTATTAAATTGACTTAATATCTCTAAAAGACGGGCTCCTGCGTAAAGCCCGTCATCAAAACCATACCAACGATCAGCAAAGAAGGTGTGGCCGCTCATTTCTCCTGCAAGCAAGGCTCCAATTTCTTTCATTTTTGCCTTAATTAATGAGTGCCCAGTCTTCCAAATAACTGGTTTACCCCCTTTGTCATTAATCCATTTAAACAAATGCCTTGTGGACTTAACATCAAAAATAATAGTAGCACCTGGATTCACAGCTAAAACAGACTCAGCAAATAATAAAAGCTGGCGATCCGGGTAAATTATTTCTCCTGATTTTGTTACAACCCCTAATCGATCTCCGTCCCCATCAAAAGCCAATCCTATTTCACTGTCTGATTTCTTAAGGTCGTTCTGCAGGTCAATTAGGTTTTTTGGGTTTGAAGGGTCTGGGTGGTGATTGGGAAAATTTCCGTCAACATCACAAAAAAGCGAATTAACCTTAACCCCCAAACTAGAGAATAACTCTTCTGCGCAGATTCCAGCGGCGCCATTGCCACAATCAATAGAGACTGTCATAGCTCTTTTTAGCTCAATATTACTTTTTATTTTTAGTAGATAATCATCCTTAATGTCTTGGCGGCGAAGAGTTCCATTCCCTTCAATAAAATTACCATCAAGAATTCTTTGATATAAGGTTTGAATCTCTTCTGATGATAGCGTTGAACCACCTACCATCATTTTAAAGCCATTATACTCTGGCGGGTTATGACTCCCTGTAATCATGACACCTGTAGTCGTTTCTAATAAATGAGTGGAGAAATATAACATTGGGGTTGTGACTAAACCAATGTCTATGACATCAATCCCTGTTGAAAGCAAACCTCTGATTAATGCTTCACAGAGAGAAGGGCTTGACAGTCTCCCGTCATAACCGACACAAATGGTTGTTTGATTTTGTTGTAAGGAAAAACTCCCTAATGAGCGCCCAATTTGTTCTACAGTTTCTGTTGTAAGGGTTACATTTACAATGCCTCGAATATCGTAAGCCTTAAAAATATTTGGCTCAGGCAAATTACTCATATTCTTCTATCCAGGCAAGCTGGATAGCTTCCAATATTCTTTCACCACATTTACTAGGGTCATCATCAAACCCTTCAAGGCTAATAATCCATTGGAGTAAGTCAGTAAATCGAATGGTTTTAGGGTCCAATTCTGGATTAAGGTCGTAAAGTTTTTCTGCAATTTCTTGTGAATCAGTCCACTTCATATTTTTCCTCTTTTTGTATTTTAAGTTTGGTTAGATAATCTTAAACTCTTAAATGGAAAGCTATCCTATAATTATATTCTAGACTGAACTGTTACATAAAATTTGTGGTCTAGCCATGATAAAATAATTCTTTTAAATTTCATTGACCTAATTATGTTTAATCAAGCAAACACACTCAAGCTAACTGATCCAGATCTTTGGAATCAAATTATTAGTGAAAAGGAACGTCAAGAGGCCCATATTGAATTGATTGCCTCAGAAAATTATACCAGCCCGGCAGTCATGGAGGCTCAAGGTTCTCAATTAACCAATAAATACGCAGAAGGGTATATTGGAAAAAGATTTTATGGTGGATGTGAGTTTGTGGATCAGGTGGAACAACTTGCCATTGATAGACTAAAAAAACTGTATGGTGCGGAATATGTAAATGTTCAACCACACTCTGGAAGTCAAGCGAATCAAGCCGTTTATTTTTCAGTATTGAAACCCGGAGATACCATAATGGGGATGAATCTTGGGCACGGTGGGCACTTGACTCACGGCTCTCCCGCTAATCTTTCTGGGAAATTATTTAATATTGTCCCTTATGGCTTGAACGCTAATGAAGAGATTGATTATGACGAAATGGAGCGGTTGGCAGTAGAATTCAAGCCCAAGCTAATCATTGGAGGTGCTTCAGCCTATGCATTGAAATTTGACTGGGAGCGTATGTCAAAGATTTCAAAAAAAATAGGGGCATATTTTATGGTAGATATGGCTCATTACTCTGGCTTGATTGCTGCTGGAGTCTATCCGAGCCCTGTTCCTTTTGCTGACTTTGTAACATCAACAACTCATAAATCATTAAGAGGGCCTCGTGGAGGCTTCATTATTGCAAAACCGGAATTCGAAAAAATTATTAACTCATACGTATTTCCTGGCATTCAGGGCGGGCCGTTAATGCACGTCATTGCAGGGAAGGCGACCGCATTTTTGGAAGCACTGAAGCCGGAATTTAAAACCTACCAGGAACAAGTGATAAAAAATGCCCAGGCAATGGTTAAAGCCTTGCAAGCCCGTGGCTATCGGATTATCTCTGGTCGAACAGAATCCCATGTCTTTCTTGTGGATTTGCGACCTAAGAACTTAACAGGCAAGGCGGCAGACATCTTATTAGGTAAAGCCCATATCACGGTTAATAAAAATTCAATTCCAAATGACCCTGAAAGCCCATTTGTAACTTCCGGCATTCGTCTCGGAACACCTGCTATTACAACAAGAGGCTTCAAGGAAGAAGAGACTGTAATGGTGGCAGATTTTATTGCCGATGTTCTAGACCAGCCAGAAAATGAAAGTAACATTGAATTGGTAAAAAATAAAGTTGGTCAACTGACTAAAAAATTTCCTGTTTATGGTTAACTCAATATGAAATGTCCATTCTGTTCAGAAGAAGACACACAAGTCATTGATTCTAGAGTTAATGAACAAGGAAATTCAATTAGGCGAAGGCGCCGTTGTACGAATTGTGAAAAAAGATTTACAACCTACGAACACATTGAGCTCTCTCTGCCGCAAGTGGTAAAGCAGGACGGAAAACGGGAGGAGTTTAATCGAGATAAATTGCTCCACTCATTAACACGCGCCCTTCATAAAAGGCCTGTCCCTGTTGAGTTTATTGATCAAGCTGTCGAAAGTATTGTAACTAAGATCTTAGCTAATGGCGACAGAGAGGTTTATTCAAGAGACTTGGGTGAGATTGTGATGCACGAACTTAAGAAATTAGACAAAGTAGCCTACATCCGATTTGCCTCTGTTTATAGAAGCTTTTCTGATGTTGAGGATTTTAATAATGCTATTAAAGATCTTGATTAACCCTTGAAAGAGGAAATGCTGTCTTATAATTTTATGAGCCAGGCGATTAGCCTAGCCAAAAAAGGATTGGGGATGACAAGGCCAAATCCCTGTGTAGGCGCTCTTGTGGTTCAAAAGAATAAGGTTGTCGGTCAAGGCACTCATTTGAAAGCCGGAGAGGCTCATGCAGAGGTAGTAGCCTTAAAAGAAGCAGGTGCTCTTGCTCGTAATGCAGACCTATATATCACTTTAGAGCCATGTGCTCATCACGGAAGAACCCCACCCTGCGTCAGCAGTATTGTGGCCGCTGGCATTAAGAGGGTATTTGTCGCCATGGAAGATCCAAACCCTTTAGTGATGGGCAAGGGCATTGCATTTCTTAGGGAAAATAATATTGAGGTTGAGATCGGGATATTGGCTGAAAAAGCCAAAGAGTTAAACCTTGGTTTTAATTGCAGAATGACATTAGGGCGCCCTTATGTGCGCTCAAAAATTGCAGCATCATTGGATGGTAGAACAAGCTTAAATAACGGCCAAAGCAAATGGATTTCATCTGAAGCCTCACGACGTGACGTCCAGACCTGGAGGGAAAGATCATGTGCCATTTTAACGGGGGTTGGAACGGTTAATTATGACGACCCAAATTTAACAGCTCGACGCTATGGTTTAGACCAGCAACCATTACGAGTGATTCTAGACAGCCATCTTCGAATTAACTCGAATTCACGAATTTTAAAGCAAAAAAACGTATTGTTAGTTTATGGTGACGACCCAAGTCACAAGCATGATGCTTTGATAAACTCTGGAGTTACCACTCTTCGTTTACCCCTAGAAAGCAACAAAATTAACCTGCATGAGCTTATGGCTCATCTGGCTACATTAGAAGTTAATGAATTATGGGTGGAGGCTGGACCTAATTTAAATGGTTCATTGTTAGAACAGGGTTTAATTGACGAGTTAATAACCTACATTGCCCCAATTCTATTGGCTGGAAATGCCAACCCAATGTTTAATAATCCAATTTTACAGTTGATGGAAAATAAAATTAATTTAGCCATACAGGATGTTAGACGAGTAGGAGCAGATCTTCGAATTCAATCAAAAGTGATAAAGTTAGATGTGGATTGACAGTCACTGCCACCTCGATTTTTTCCCACCACCAGACATTAAAATGGCTCTGCAGTCTGCAAAAATCTCCCAGGTTACTCATATTATTATCCCGTCAGTGAGCCCAGAAAATATTGAACGAGTAATTGCGGTCGCCAATCAGGACGATGCCCTTTCTTATGCTTTAGGTTTTCACCCCATGTATATTGACCAGATAAAGGAGGCAGATATTTTAAGGTTGTCCGACTGTGTAAAAAATAGTCTACCTATTGCCATCGGTGAGATTGGTATCGACTTGTTTGTTAAAAATGACAACATACAACAACAGGAATATTTTTTTATTGCGCAGTTAAAGCTTGCGATTGAGTATGATCTGCCAGTAATTCTTCATACCCGTAATGCCGCTGATATTGTTTTAAAGCATTTGCGTCGACATAAGGTTAGGGGCGGTATAGCACATGCATTTAATGGGAGCTTGCAGCAAGCTCATCAATTTATTGATTTAGGCTTTAAGTTAGGTTTTGGCGGAGCAATGACCTACCCGAGAGCAAAACATATCCAACGACTAGCCAAAGAGCTTCCAATAGAGGCAATTGTATTGGAAACAGACTCCCCAGACATGCCTCCCTCCTGGTTAGAAAAAAATATTCAAAATCAACCTAAAGAACTGGATAAAATAGGACTATTTTTAGCACAGTTAAGAGGCTTAGATCCCATCAAAATGGCTAATTCTATTAGGGAAAATACCCTTCAAGTCTTGCCTGGATTAGTTAAGTTATGCACATGACCTCATGCCTTACATTAACATTTAAGAAAAAATCTAATGTTCTCAATGAGATATAATAAGCTATTGATTATAAAAGGTTTTTTTTACGATTAAAAAGTAGGCGTTTAAAAAAAACCCTTTAAAATTCAGAGCTTGCAAATTTAAACAACTTTAATTCACAATGTTATCCACAGATATTGTGGATGAATTTAATGATTATTTTACCTAGGATTATTTATGTTAGTTAATGGAAAATCATACAGGACAATAGAGGCCTCTTGCGACCTCACCAGAGTGACAATAATTGACCAGACGACTCTCCCATTTGATTTTAAATTAATTGATCTGGAGAGCCTGGGGGATATTATTGTAGCCATTAAAAGCATGCAGGTGAGAGGGGCACCCCTCATAGGGGTCGCCTCTGCATATGGCATTGCATTGGCTATGAATGTCGACAGCTCAAACAAGGCACTCGATAGCGCCGCTCATCAACTTAAGGGGTCGAGACCTACTGCAGTAAACCTAACCTGGGCTGTTAACAAAATTACAGAGCATTTAAGTGGCCTTAAACCTAATGATAGGGCAAAAGCAGCATGGATTTTTGCGAGTCAATTAGCGGAAGATGATATCAAGACCAACATAGAGATTGGTAAGGCTGGGTTAGTTTTGTTAAAAAATATAGAAAAATCACAAATTAATATATTGACTCACTGCAACGCAGGTTGGTTAGCGACAATAGACCGAGGAACCGCACTAAGTCCAATTTATAATGCAGCTGAAGAGGGAATGAATATCCATGTATGGGTAGATGAAACCCGACCTAGAAATCAAGGGATGAATTTAACTGCATGGGAATTATCTCAAGCCAATATCCCCCACACCATCATATCTGACAACACTGGCGGGCTCTTAATGCAGCAAAATCAAGTTGACTGTGTTTTGGTTGGCGCGGATAGAATATCAATGGATGGCCAAGTCTGTAATAAGATAGGAACTTATTTGAAAGCCCTGGCGGCGAAGGCGCATGACGTTCCTTTTTATGTTGCTGCACCATTAAGCACTGTAGATAAAAATTTCTTAGACAAATGCCGGCCATTTGAAATAGAGTGCAGGGATCCTGACGAGATACTTAAAATAAAAGGACAAAAAAATGACGGAAAAATTTTAGAGGTTAAAATTGGCTTGTCTAAGGCATACAACCCAGCATTTGATATAACGCCAGCAGAGTATGTAACAAAAGTAATCTGTGAAAAAGGAAGTTACAATCCTGGTGATATAGGAGCACTTTTATCATGAAAAAAGAAAAAGAGTTAAGAAAGGCTTTATCTGAGGCATCGAGTAAGCTTTGCCGTTTAGGTTTAAATCATGGGGCCACCGGAAATTTGAGTTGCAGGAGTGGTGAGGCCTTTATCATTACACCTAGCGGCGTAAACTCAGAATGCTTAAAAGCAGAATCGATGGTAACGGTGAGGTTTGACGGAGCGGTTAACAGTCAAAAAGAAGTACATAAACCTTCTTCCGAGTGGCTTTTCCATCGAGATATTTATGCTTCAAGAAAAGATGTAAATGCAATTGTTCATACACATTCGATTTTTTCGAGTACTTTAAGTGTTTTAGGAAAAAGTATCCCTCCTTTTCACTATATGATTGCGGTTGCTGGAGGCGATTCAATTAGATGCTCTGGTTATGCGCTGTTTGGCACACAGGAGCTGTCTAATAAAATTATCAAAGCAATCAACAATAGAAAGGCCTGCCTAATATCCAATCATGGCATGATTGCTCTGGGACGTGACTTGAATGAAGCCACCGAAGTTGCTATAGAGGTCGAGCATCTTGCGCAACTTTATGTGCAGGCAAAAATGATTGGTACGCCAAAGTTACTAACTAAAAATCAGATGAATGAAGTAATTGAAAAATTTAAAACTTATGGCGAATGGGGAAAAGATTAAATCTATTCATTGTGAGAGCCAAGGCTTTAAAGTAAAATATTATACCGTCAGCAATTCTTTTAAAGATGCCCTCTAATGACTAAATATGTTTTTGTAACTGGCGGTGTAGTTTCTTCTCTTGGTAAGGGCATTTCAGCTGCCAGCCTAGGTGCCATCCTTGAATCCAGAGATTTAAATGTCACAATGCTAAAACTCGACCCCTATATCAATGTTGATCCTGGGACAATGAGCCCATTCCAGCACGGAGAAGTTTTTGTCACGGATGATGGGGCAGAGACTGATCTTGACCTCGGTCATTATGAACGATTTATTTCTTCAAAAATGACAAAAAAAAATAATTTCACAACAGGTCAAATTTACGATAGCGTTATTAAAAAAGAAAGAAGGGGGGAATATTTAGGTAAGACAGTTCAGGTTATCCCTCACATTACCGATGAAATAAAGTTTCATATAAGAAATGGCGCTAAGGATTCAGATATCGCGATTATTGAAGTGGGCGGCACGGTTGGCGATATAGAATCGCTTCCTTTCCTTGAGGCGATAAGGCAAATGGGGTTTGAGGAGGGAAGGGAGAATATTTGCTATATACACTTAACATTGCTACCCTGGATTGCTACAGCGGGAGAGCTCAAGACAAAACCTACCCAACATTCCGTTAAAGAACTAAGAGAAATTGGTATTCAGCCAGACATTCTTTTATGTAGATCTGAACGACCTCTTCCGCAGGAAGAAAGAGAAAAAATCGCATTATTTACTAACGTTCCAACTAATGCGGTTATATCAGCTACTGATTCAGACTCAATTTATCGAATCCCTATGATGCTGCATGACCAATCAATGGATGTAATTGTCTGTAAAAAATTAAATATTAAACCAAAAGATGCCGACTTAAGTCAGTGGAAAAAAATTATTGAGTTATTAGATAGCGCTAATGAGTTAGTTAATATTGCGTTTGTTGGTAAGTATGTTGACTTAACTGAGTCTTATAAGTCGTTAACCGAGGCACTAATTCATGCTGGCCTTCATAATAATGCCAAGGTAAAGATCCACTTTCTCGATTCGGAAAAAATAGAAGAAGATGGTATTGATGGATTGAAAAATGTTGACGCGATTCTCATTCCTGGTGGTTTTGGTGTTAGGGGAACGGAAGGAAAAATTAAGGCAATCCAATTTGCCAGAGAAAATAAGATTCCATTTTTAGGTATTTGCCTGGGTATGCAATTGGCTGTAGTTGAGTATGCAAGAAATAAGGCAGGCCTAAAGGGAGCAAACAGCACTGAATTTAATAGCATCGCAGAGCATAAGGTTGTTGGGTTAATAACAGAATGGGAAACTGCTCAAGGAGATGTAGTCCATAGAGACGAAGGATCTGATCTAGGCGGAACAATGCGATTAGGAGCTCAAAAAGCCCCAATAATAAAGAATACATTAGCATATGATATATATGGCTTAGAAGTAAATGAACGGCATCGGCATCGCTACGAAGTAAACAATTCATATGTGGACCAATTAGTCCAGGCAGGATTAATCGTGTCTTCGAGAACTCCGGCTGAGAATTTATGTGAGATTATAGAGCTCTCAAAAAAAGATCATCCTTGGTTTTTGGGCTGTCAGTTTCATCCTGAATTTACATCGAATCCAAAAATCGGTCACCCATTATTTCTATCATTCATTAAAGCGGCAATTGCTTATCAAAAAGGTTAATTTATGAAATTATGTCACTTTAATGTAGGAATCGATCAACCACTATTTTTAATAGCTGGCCCGTGTGTTATTGAGTCAGAGGCAATGACTGTTGATGTAGCAGGAAGATTAAAGGATATGTGTCATGACCTTGATATTCCCTTTATTTTTAAATCTTCATTTGATAAAGCAAACAGAAGCTCGAATAAAACATTTCGTGGCTTTGGTATAGACGAGGGCTTGAGAATTCTAGAGGCGGTTAAAAAACAACTAGATATCCCTATTTTGACTGACGTGCATGATATCTCTCAGATTGAAGCGGTTGCTAGTGTCGTAGATGTACTTCAAACGCCGGCATTTTTATGTCGCCAAACTGATTTTATTTCAGCGGTTGCAAAATCAGGCAAAGCGGTGAATATAAAAAAAGGCCAATTCCTAGCGCCCCATGATATGAGTCAAGTGGTTCAAAAAGCAAAGGAAGCTAACGGTGGACAAGATAACATTATGGTATGTGAAAGAGGGGCGTCATTTGGTTACAATACCTTGGTATCGGATATGAGAAGTTTATCTATTATGAGGGAAACTAACTGCCCAGTAGTTTTTGACGCAACACATTCAGTTCAGCAGCCTGGAGGTCAAGGAGATAGGAGTGGAGGGCAAAGCGAGTTTGTTCCACTACTAGCCAGAGCGGCAGTTTCTTCTGGAATATCAGGGATATTTATGGAAACACACCCTAACCCAAAAGAGGCTTTATCAGACGGTCCTAACGCAGTTCCCTTAGATCAGATGAAAGGATTGCTAGAAGTACTTAAAGAGCTTGATTACATAGTTAAATCAAAAAATTTATTTAGATAGGAATGAGATGGCTGTAATACAAAATATTTTAGGGCGCATGGTTATTGATTCACGAGGAAATCCAACCGTGGAGGCTGAGGTGTTATTAAATGATGGCTCAATTGGAAGGTCATCAGTTCCATCGGGCGCTTCTACTGGAAGTAAAGAGGCAATTGAGCTTCGAGATAACAATAAATCTATTTACCTTGGTAAGGGCGTGAGTCAAGCTATCAATAATATTAATAAAGTCATTTCGCCTGCCCTAAAAGGAAAGTCTGTTGATGATCAAAGTAACCTTGATAGCATTATGCTGGCATTGGATGGAACAGATAACAAGTCAAATTTAGGAGCAAATGCAATTCTTGCAGTTTCAATGGCCGCCGCTCATGCAGGAGCCATAAGTCAAAAAAAATACTTATTCGAATTTTTAAATCCTAACGGCCCATATAGCTTACCAACGCCAATGATGAATATAATTAATGGTGGTGCTCATGCTGACAATAATGTTGATATTCAAGAATTTATGATTATTCCTGCTGGTTTGCCAACATTTTCAGAGGCTATTCGGTGTGGCGCAGAAATATTTCACGCACTCAAGTCGAATTTATCAAATAAGGGCTTAGCCACAACGGTTGGCGATGAAGGAGGCTTTGCACCAAACCTGAGCTCTAATGAGGCTGCCTTACAATTGATTATGGAGTCAATTGAGATGGCTGGTTATGAACCAGGAAGAGAGGTGTATTTGGGTTTGGATTGCGCAAGCACCGAATTTTATAGAGATGACATGTACCATCTAGACTCAGAGAAAATAAGCTTAAACTCATCACAAATGGCTGACTATTTATCAACCTGGTGTGACAAATATCCAATTATTAGCATAGAAGACGGTATGAGCGAATTTGATTGGTCTGGATGGGGAACATTAACAGATAAATTAGGGCAAAATATTCAGTTGGTTGGGGATGATTTATTTGTGACAAACCCTAAAATTCTGAATGAGGGGATTGAGAGGAAGGTGGCAAACTCTGTGTTGATTAAAGTTAATCAAATAGGAACACTTACAGAAACATTCGAAACCATAAAGATGGCAAAGAATGCAAATTATACCGCAGTAATTTCTCACCGATCAGGCGAAACAGAAGACACAACTATTGCAGATATCGCCGTCGCAATGAATGCCATGCAAATTAAAACAGGCTCAATGTCTCGCTCTGAGAGAGTTGCAAAATATAATCAACTTCTTAGAATTGAAGAATACCTAGGCGATAAGGCTAAATATGCTGGCCTATCTGCTTTTTACCAAATTAATAAAAAAACTTGAGAGCACTGACTGTTATTTTTGTATTATTAATTGCGTTAATTCAATACCCATTATGGGCAGGAAGGGGGGGTTGGTATAATGTTTTTAAACTCTCTAAAGAGTATGACGCCACAAAACAAGTTAATGATGTACTAATAAAAGATAATAATGCATTAAGAGCTGAAGTTAATGACCTAAAGCAGGGAACAGATGCTATTGAGGAGCGGGCAAGAGAGGAGCTTGGTATGATAAAAAAGGGCGAGATTTATTTTCAAGTTATTAATAAGACCGATAAGTAACTCTGTATTTATGAGCTGAATTTCTCCATCTCAGGTACTGGCAAGACAAGTTTACTAGCACCAATCATTAGGGTGCTTTTGGATGATTCAATACGAATTTCAATTAATAGAGCGCTTTGATTATCTCCGAGGTCAGAAAAATCAACAACCTGTCCTACAGGGTCCCCATTACTTGTTATCACGGCACCCCAAACAAGATCTTGCGTGCCTTGGATACTGGCTATATACATCCTCCTTTTGGGTTTACCTAAGTAATGCGTTCTTGCAACGATTTCTTGCCCGGTGTAACAACCTTTTTTGAAATTAATGGCACCAATTATGTCTAAATTAATTGACTGTGGAATAAATTGCTCTTGCGTTTCATTGTAAATACTAGGAATTCCTGATTTGATATTTTGCAAAGACCAGTCATTAAAACTTTTTTCTTCGAACTGACTACAATTTTTTTCTATAAAATTTAAACAGTCATTTTTTTCTCCAATGAATAATAGCCTGGGAATATCTCCATGGAGCCGGATTATCGTTAAAGAGGATTGATTAGCCACTTCCATAGGTGTTGTAGGTAGTTTACCTTCAAGGCTTATACATTCGTCCTGGTTACCAATTAAAGCTCCAAAATACATTATCCCTTTTGGGTTTAACTCTACTTTAACTTTAGACCTCAGGACATACATTGATAATTTCTTTGTAATATTTTCTGCAATCGAGGCAGAACAAATTAGCAGGTAGCTATCAAGGTATTTTATTATATGGAAAAATGCTAACAAGCGCCCTTTTGGATTACAAAATCCTGCGTGTATAGATTGGGTGGGTGTAGCTATAGATATATCATTCGTGATTTGTCCCTGAAGAAAGGTATGCGCATCCTCTCCCTCAACCTTGATAATACTCAGTTTTTTAAGGTCAAATATAATATTTTTAGTTGGCTGCATGATTTTTTCTTGAAATAATTCCTTTTAATTTTACAGTTGAAAAGAATCTTAAACTAAAAATAATGAGAGCTATAAAAGTAAAAAAATTCCTTAATGGAAGCTGAGATTGGTCACGCCATGCTGCTTTTTGTTTTTTCATTTGTCCTAGGATGACTGGAAAACTATCACCTTTAATATAGGATGCTCTAATTTCTTTTGCAACTTCAACTAAGTACTTCTCGTCCAACTTAGAAATATACCTGTCACTCTCGCCCCATGCGACACTATCATTTCTTGTGCCAATATTTGACTCAGAGATTTGTGCTATTCCTGGCTGCAAAGCAAAACTTTCGTTAGACCAATAACCAATTAATTGGTTATGGCTATCATATTTAGGTATTGGGGCGCCTTCATCTGAACCAATACCAACCAATATCCAGTCATTAGCTCCTTGAAACTGTGTTAAATCACGCGTATTGAAGACATGCAATTTTGGCGCTTCTTCACCGTCTGTAAAGTATATAACTTGGGTAGGCTCAGGAAAGCTCCGTATTAGTCTCGAGAGGTTCATGAGTGACTCTCGTATTCGAGTATTGCCAGACCAGGTTGAGCGCCAATCCAAATGATCAATTGTGGTATTGATTGCACTAAAATTTTCACATATTTCTATAGGGGTATAAGTTGCCGCAACACTGACGCCAGCAAACATACCAATACTAACCTTAGTCTTGCAGGGCAGCTGTTCCAAAACGGAGCGAAGTGTGGTCTTCGCATAATCTAGCCGTGATATTTTTTGATTATTTAATATCATATCTTGCGTATTCATACTCTGAGAAATATCAACAACAAAAATATAGTTATAGATATCGCGCTTAAAAGGGACTGATGGATTAATTACCGCAATTGTTATCGATAAAACCGTTAAAAAAAGGGTCAGAAGATTTGTATCTTCCTTTAATTTTTTTAAGATAAATTTCATGGAAGGCCGACTGGAATATTTCCCATTATTAGTCCTGGGGAGTCAGATTCACCAACCCCTGGAGTAGGCTCAGACGGAAGCATGGTTAATAGTCGATCAAGATTATGCCTGGTATCCCAGTGCTTATTATTTGCTTTAATAGATTGTATGTATGATTTTTTAGCTTGTCTAAGTAAGTATTCGGCCTCTGGCCTGACATTCATACTGGTGCCGTTAATTAATAGCCCTCTTAAGAAGAATATATTGCCAATATTGTATTGAACTGCGGATTCTTGATCTTTGTTTGCTTCAATTAATAAGTTGTTAAAGAGAATGGTTGACTCTTTATACATTCCTTTTTTTGCTAACCAATAAGCGGTTGCATAACGCCCCTCAAAGGTTTGACTGTAAAACTTAGGGGCCTCTCCCTTAGCAATACTTTCATTGAATATATTTGTTTGATAGAGGTTAATTGATGAGAAAAATATTATGAAGGTACTGACCACCATAATAATAAGAGCCACGTATGTTAATTTTTTAACGCTGAATAAGGATCTTATGTTCATCTGAATGATTTTACCTCAAGAAATTTTAATACTAAAAGAATGAGAGACATAACAAGTGCTGTAACCAGTAATGTTAAGGAGTAATTTTTACCAGGAATAATTTCAGAGTATGTGATCGGTTTTTTTTCCTTAAGATTAATTTCACTGATTGCTTTTTCAAGAGACTTTGGATCTTCTGCTTCAAATGCTTGAAATGGGGACCTAAATGTTTTGAAATACTCGTAAAGTTCCATTGCTGGGGGTAGGGGGTCATCTTCTTTTGGCACATAGTCCTCATCAAATATACTAATCCCTCCTGGTTGGCGAAGTACCACCCAATATAGACCAATCTGAAACCGATCAAACCAATCTCTAATTTTTTGTTGCGTATCAGAATCTATACGCCCCGCACCGTCCGATAAAAGAATAATCGCTCTTGACCCTGAGTCAGCAACCTCACTGAATAAAGCTGCGCTGCTCGTTAGCCCTGCACCAATATTGGTTTGAAACAAAGCATTTCCCGCAGTAGCATTAACTGCTGCTTTTATTGCTTCTTTATTTTGGGTGAGTGGAAGAACAAACATTGCTGAATTACTAAAGGTAATTACCCCAACCATATCATTCGTTCTGGAATTAAAAAAATCAATAATAAGCCTACTTGCAGCCGCTGATTTTGTTTCTCCCACTTTTTGAGATGATTCGGCAGCGGCAAAAGGATCATCCATCGAAGCGCTTCTATCTAAAACTAATCCTATTTGTGCTCCCTCCCCGATTTTTTCAATAGATCTTTGATTGGAAAATGGCTGAGAGAGTGCCAAGACGAGAAGGGTAATAATAATACTCCCCAGGACCTTTAATAAAAATCCGATTATTTTTGAAGTTAGGTCAGAAGGAATCATTTCCGACCATGAGTAGATATGTGATGTTGATTGCCCCAATATAAAAGGTGCAAAAGCTAAAGGGAGAAGCAAAAGAAACCAGGGTGAAATAAAATTCATTTGAGGCCTAATTTTTTAATATCACCTGCATCAACAATCAATCTTCTTTCGCACATCCGACAGTGCAGGGTAAAAGAGATAAGCCATGCATAAGTCTCTGATGAGTTCATATTTAATTTTTTTTCAAAATATAATGCTCTAGATAGCTCAAAAAAATCATTAATCTCAGATTCAATATTTTTAAAATTGCTATTTTTTTTGAACAGCTGATGCTTATTTTTGATAAATAATGTTTGGTTGATTGTTTCATTAAAGCCACCATATAAAGCGATAATAATTTTTTTTATACCACTCTCATCAACTGTTATTTTTTTATGTTGTCGGTAAATATGGCTGAAAATTCTATTCTGTTTTGGTAGCCAAGTGTACCTGCTGTAAATGTAAAGAAGGCTAAGGCAGCTTAAAAGAAGGCCAACAATTCCGTAGCGTATTTTTTTAATAAGAGTATCGGTTCCGATCTCTAATGGACCCCGGAATGAGCTCATATTATCTTCAACTTTTACTGCGCCAAAAATAGCTATAGGTGAGGTTGCAACTGTAAGTTCAGGAATCCTAAATTTAACAATATTATCTGGATCTTTTGGATTAATAAGGCGGTAGTAGTCTGCAGTTATGAATGCAGGCTTAGCTACAACATTATTTGTAAATATCTGATACTTTAAAAAAATTTCATAAGTTATTGATTTTTTAGTATCTTTTTTATTAAATTTAATCTCTTGTAGGGTCATACCAAGTAGCTCCCCACGGTATTTTTTTTCATAACCAACGATAGGAAGGGACTCTTCAATTAAACGATACGGCTCATTTATTGTAAGAATAATATGCCTGTCGATAATATCACCAACTGTGTATCCAACAAGTTGCTTAGGCTCTACGATTTTTAACTCAACAAATTTTGGGTCAACATCTTTAAAAAGATTAGGATCTTCATAAGCGAAAACATTGGTCGTTAGAAGTGCTAATAAAATTGATAATAATTTACGCATGGAAGTATTCATTAAAATATTCTGTCATCAAAAGTGGTTCAAATTTGTCTTCTACAAAAAAAGCTGGAGAATTAAACTCTAAAAATGTTTTTTGTAATAATTTTTTTCTTTCAGAAAAATTTTCTTTAATTCGACTTATCATTTTTTTCCTAAGAAACATGGTTGATTCTGCACCTGATTCAGGGTCATTTATGGTAATGATGCCAAAGTTTGGGAGGTTCTCATATTCACTTTTATTCCACAAAACAATCGGCACGATTCGATTTCGACTTAATAGACCAAAGCTATCCTTTATGTCTTCAATTGGCATATGAAAGTCTGATATAAAAAAGATCAATGTTTTGTCTTTAGGTAATAGTTGGTAGACAGACTTTAGTCCTTGATGGCCTGATTTATTGGGGCGGTAACTACATAGTCGATCAATAAGATTTTGGGTTCGATAAGATCGGTATGATAAGCGTGCTACCCATTCTGGATTGATTTCATCTTCGATTCCTATAAATCCAATTGCATCACTTTTAGCTGTGACTGAATTACAAATAATTGTTGCAATTTCAGAGGTGGACACAAGCTTTGATTTTTCTGATCCAAAATTCATGCTGGATGATAGGTCAGCAATTATCATTACTGGCGTGGCGCTTCTTTGATTAAAAATTCTAACCTGTATTTGCTCAAAAGGATCTCGAATAGTTTGACGGATATCAATCCTTCTCGGGTCTGGGTAGTCTAATAGTGTTGAGTGACCACAAAATTCGATTCCCATTCCTCTTTGTGCGCTTTTATGCTGACCAGGATGATGCCCGGAAGATTTCCAATTAATGTGATAGTCAAACGTATTTTGGGAAAAATCCATCTATGGAGCGCTTACTTTATTTAGTATTTCCTGTGTTAATTCCTTAGCGATATCGGTCCTTCTTAATTCATAGACTGGGTTGAATACTAATCGATGTGCAATTGTTTCATGAAAGACCGCATGAATATCTTCAGGCAGCACTGATGTTCGATTGTCCATCCAAGCATTAACCCTAGCACATTTCATCATCATACTTATGCCTCTGGGGCTTGCTCCTGAGATGATTAAGCGATTTACATCAATCCCACCAATTTTGACATTATAAAGGTCAGGATTTTTCGTAGCTTTCCATAAATTTAGTGAATAATTTTTTAGCGCATCAGTCGCAGTAATCGTTGCTTGAATTTCCTCAGAAACCTTATTAAGCTCATCAAATTTGAAGAGTTCGGATTTTGCCCCCTCAATAAGTTTGTCGGCGTCATGAAATTTTGTATCAAAAACAAGGCTTGTCATTAATTCGTCTATTTGTGGAATTGCAATAGGAATTTCCATTGTAAATCGATCTCTTGCCGCAGAGGGTATCTCAAAAGTTTCCTCTTTTTCCACTTGATTTCTATCAGCAAAAACAATCAGATGTGGAAATTTAAACTCTTTATTGAAAGCAGATAATGTCTTCTCTGCCATAATCCGAAGAAGGAGTGAGTGAACCTGGGGCCTCGCGCGATTAATTTCATTAAAGAAGAAAATAGATAGGTCTTCTCCAGACTTCAAAATTGGGCCGTTACTTACATGTGGCTTTCCATCTTCACCTAGGTATGTGTGATAGATTAAGTCATTTGGCATCAAATCAATCGTGCCTTCTATTCGTTGATAGCCGCCCCCAATAGACCTAGCAAATGCCTTTAAAAGTGTAGTTTTACCAACACCAACATCACCCTCAAGAAGTACATGGCCCCTTGCAAATATAGAGGTTGTAATTAATTTTACGGGGCTTTCTTGTCCGACGATTACCTTATTAACTTCTTCCTCTAAAGTTAGAGCAAGTTTTCGCCATTCAGCCAGATTTTGGTCGCTCATTGTGATATATTCCTAAGAAATTACGAAAGATTTTTTAACTATAATCTAGTTAAAGTTTTTGGTAAAGTTAACATTGTAGATTTTTATAGAACACGAAACCATGAAAAAAAATAGCTATACAAATGAAGATCTTATTGCATGTGGCCGAGGCGAATTGTTTGGTGAAAACAATGCGCAACTGCCATTACCGCCTATGCTGATGTTCGATCGAATTATTAATATTGATGAAGATGGTGGGGCGTTCGGTAATGGTCAGATCACTGCTGAAATGGATGTAAATAAAGATTTATGGTTTTTTCAATGTCATTTTGCGGGCGATCCTGTTATGCCAGGATGTCTTGGTCTTGATGCTATGTGGCAGTTAGTCGGCTTTTATTTAGGGTGGAAAGGTGGGCAAGGAAGAGGTCGCGCCTTAGGAAGTGGTGAAGTTAAATTTACTGGTCAGGTACTACCAACAGCCAAAAAAATTACATATATTATTGATTTGAAGCGCGTTATTATTAGGAAGCTTGTAATGGGTATTGCGGATGCCAGAATGGAAGTTGATGGACGTGTTATATACCATGCAACAGACCTTAAGGTGGGATTATTTACCACAACAGATAATTTCTAAGTATTGAAAAAGGATATCTAATTGAAAAGAGTTGTTATTACAGGAATGGGGATTGTCTCTAGCTTGGGGAATAACGTTCCTGAGGTAGAGGAAAGTCTTCGGTATGCTAAATCCGGAATTACATTTCAGCCAGAATACGAGGCTCACGGGCTAAGGTCGCAGGTCGCAGGATCAATTAATATCAATGTCGAAGAATTAATTGACAGAAAATTATTACGTTTCATGGCAAAGGGACATGCTTACGCCTGGATCGCTATGCAAGAAGCAATTGCTGATGCAAACCTATCCGAAGATCAGGTTTCCAATATAAGGACAGGTATTATTGTTGGTGCTGGTGGGACCTCAACAGAAAGCATGTTGCAGGGAACTGATACCCTTAAAGAGAAAGGCATTCGAAGGGTAGGGCCTTATATGGTTACAAAGACAATGTCTAATGGTGTTTCAGCCTGCTTGGCGACAGGGGCAAAAATTAAGGGAATTAATTATGCAATAACTTCTGCATGCTCAACAAGCGCCCATTGCATAGGTAACGCTTATGAGCAGATACAGATGGGTAAACAAGACATTATTTTTGCAGGTGGCGCCGAGGAAGAGCATTGGACAATGAGTTATTTATTTGATGCGATGGGCGCAATGTCTTCAAAATATAACGCAGAGCCAGAAAAAGCTTCAAGAACTTTTGACGTTAATAGGGACGGCTTTGTGATTTCTGGGGGTGGTAGCATTCTCATCCTGGAAGAATATGAACATGCTAAAAAACGAGGTGCTAAAATCTACGCTGAGCTAGTTGGTTACGGCGCTACATCAGACGGTCATGATATGGTTGCCCCAAGCGGTGAAGGTGCGCAACGCTGCATGAGAATGGCCTTGTTGGAAAAAGAGACTCTCGACGTTGATTACATTAATGCTCATGGAACTAGTACTCCAGTTGGAGACTCCGTGGAGCTTGATGCTATTAGGTCGGTATTTGGAAAGAATGAATTTGGAAAAATTCCTGCCATTGCCTCAACGAAATCTTTGTCTGGTCATGCGCTGGGAGCCGCAGGTTCGAACGAGGCCATTTATAGTTTAATTATGATGAACAAAGGATTCTTAACCCCATCTCTTAATATAGATGAAGTTGATCCAGCGGGTGAGGGCTTGCCAATTCTGCTCGAAATAAAGCAACAAAAAATTCAAACCTCTATGTCTAATAGCTTTGGGTTTGGAGGGGTAAATGCCTCTCTAATTTTTTCCACAAAATATCTCTAGTTAGAATATTAGCAATAAAGCAACTTTCCGCTGCTCAGAAATCAAGATATTGAAAGTTCTGCAAGCAGCCTTTAAATCCATCACTTCAACTGAAATATTTTTATCATTAAAATTTTTAAATTGGTCTGGGCCAGTAATTTTTTGTGGTTTAACACTGCCAATTAAAATAATTTCTGGTGAATAATCAAAGATTTCATTTATTTTTTTTTGCTTTAAATCATCTATTTCGTCAATAAGAATATTTTGGATTAAGGTCTCAGGAAAGATGACTGAGCTCTGAGTGATTATTTTATTGCCAATTGAGACAGAGCTGTCTGAATAAGCCGTTATTAGATTAATTTCGTCTGATTTAATTTCGTGAAATTTCATAGTTTAGACAGATTTTTTTATTGGCTTCCATTGGCTTAATTCTAATAGAAAGGTAAGATAACACATAATTTTTAAACTTAATTGGCTATACTATTTTGACACCAGTTCTTAAATCTAAAAAGTTAAATAACGTCTGTTATGACATCCGTGGACCAGTGCTTGCTCATTCAAAAAAGATGGAAGAGGAAGGTCATCGAATTATAAAGTTAAATATAGGCAATCCCGCTGCTTTTGGCTTTGATGCACCAGATGAAATCACCCAGGATGTTATTAGGAATATGGGTCGCGCTTCAGGTTATACAGAAAGCCAAGGATTTTTTGAGCCTAGAAAAGCAATTATGCATTACACGCAACAAAAAAACATCAAGAACGTTAATGTCGACGACATCATCATTGGAAATGGCGTTTCTGAGTTGATCGTTATGTCTATGCAAGGGCTAATTAATAATGATGATGAGGTTCTTATCCCTAAGCCTGATTACCCACTATGGACTGCGGCAGTGACACTTGCGGGAGGAAATCCTGTTCACTATGTATGTGACGAGTCTGCAGACTGGTTTCCGGATATTAATGATATTGAATCAAAAATTACCTCAAAGACCCGTGCGATTGTAGTAATTAATCCCAACAATCCAACTGGAGCACTTTATTCAGATGCCCTTTTAAAAGAAATTATTGAGGTTGCGCGAAAAAATAATTTAATAATTTTTGCTGATGAAATTTACGATAAGGTTTTGTATGATGATAGCCATCACAATTCAATTGCCTCCTTTGCTGATGATGTCTTGTTTATTACTTTAAATGGTTTATCAAAGAATTACAGGGCGTGTGGTTACAGAGCTGGTTGGCTTGTGATCTCTGGCAATAAAGAGATGGCTGTAGATTATCTAGAAGGCTTAAATATGCTGGCCTCCATGAGACTCTGTGCTAATGTCCCAGGCCAACTTGCTATACAAACAGCATTAGGCGGTTATCAAAGTATTAAGGATTTAGTGGCCCCTACAGGAAGATTATTTAAGCAAAGAGAATTGGCCTATAATATGATTACATCCATACCTGGTGTTACATGCGTAAAGCCACCTGCTGCGATGTATCTATTTCCTAAATTAGACCCTAATATGTATCGAATTGAGGATGATCAAAAATTTATTCTTGATATCCTTATTCAAAAAAAAGTTTTGTTGGTTCAAGGCACAGGATTTAATTGGGACGATCAAAATCATATTCGATTGGTATTTTTACCTAATGAAGATGAACTTAAAGAAGCCATAGAGCGCCTAGCAGATTATCTCGAGGAATATAGAAAAAAATAATGAAAAATAAGGTAAACATTGGATTAATTGGTATTGGCACGGTTGGCGGCGGTACATACAAAGTTCTTCATGATAATGCTGAAGAAATTACTCGGAAAACTGGTAAACAAGTATCAATCTCACATGTCGCAGACATGAATGTAGAACTGGCGAAGAAGGTTGTTAGTGATGATACCAAGATTTTTAGTGATGCATTTCAATTAGTTGATGATGACACTATTGATATTATTGTGGAACTGATTGGTGGCACTACTGTTTCAAAAGATTTAGTAGTTCGGGCAATTAAAAATGGAAAGCATGTAGTTACTGCCAATAAAGCATTGATTGCAATACACGGGGAAGAGTTGGTGGCTTTAGCAAAGTCCAATAATGTCATATTAGCCTTCGAAGCATCAGTAGCTGGCGGCATCCCTATTATTAAGGCTATTCGTGAAGGTTTAGTTGGAAATAAAATTGAGTGGGTGGCAGGCATTATTAATGGCACAACCAATTATATATTAACGGAAATGAGAGAAAATAGACTAAGTTTTCAAACCGCACTTAAACAAGCTCAAGAATTAGGCTTTGCAGAAGCTGATCCAACATTTGATATTGAAGGTATTGATGCCGCTCATAAATTAACAATCCTAGCATCGGTCTCATTTGGTATACCAATAAACTTCGACGCCGTATACATTGAAGGTATCAGTAGCCTTGATAGCATTGATATAGGTTACGCAGAAGAGCTTGGCTACCGGATTAAGTTATTAGCAATTACCAAGTGCCATGAAGATGCAGTGGAGCTAAGAGTTCACCCCACACTTGTCCCAGAAAAACGTCTCGTTGCTAACGTTAACGGCCCTATGAATGCTGTGCTTGTAAAAGGTAATATGGTTGGACCTACTCTTTATTACGGCGCGGGTGCTGGTTCAGAGGCGACTGCAAGTTCAGTTGTAGCAGACATTATTGACATTATTAGACAATCTGAAATAAATTCAGAAGAAAGAGTGCCTGTTCTTGGGTTTAAACCAGAACATATCAAACCTAAGCGCTTGTTAAATATCAATGAGGTTATAAGTGAGTACTATCTCAGAATGACTATGTCCAATATGACAGGATTGCTCGCGAGGATAACAAGTATATTTGCTAAGCACTCAATTTCCATTGATGCCATGACACAAAAAGAAGTGGAAGAGAATGCAAAAGATGTAGATATTATTCTGATTACATCCCCAGTAATCGAAGAAGTTATGAATAAAATTATCAATGAAATTGAGTCGCTTCCGGAAAATAAAAATAAAATAATTAAAATCCGAATTGAATCATTAAATAAATAAATAAATAAATCAAAGAAAGATATAAAAATATGATGTATATCTCAACTAGAGGACAATCGCCAAAATTAAATTTTTCTGAAGTTCTTCTTGGTGGCCTAGCGCCAGATGGTGGACTCTATTTACCAGAACAATATCCTAAGTTTAATGAAAGTGATCTCGCAGAAATGCGGAGTATGTCTTATCCAGACCTAGCATTTTTTATCTTTAAAAGATTTATAGATGACATTCCGGAATGTGATTTAAGGGTGATTGTTGATAAAACATATACTGCGGACGTTTATGGTTATAGCAGGGAGAGTCAGGATCCTAGCGAAATAACACCAACCTTAAAGCTAGAAAATAATTTTTATTTGCTCTCATTGTCAAATGGGCCAACATTAGCTTTTAAGGACATAGCTATGCAGTTCCTAGGGCACACATTTGAATATCTTCTGAGTAAGAAAAATAGAACCTTGAATATCCTTGGTGCAACATCAGGCGATACTGGATCTGCTGCAGAATATGCAATGAGAGGAAAAAAGGGAATAAAGGTCTTTATGTTATCACCTTATCAGAAGATGAGCGCATTCCAGGCCGCTCAAATGTTCAGCCTAAAAGATAAAAATATATTTAATATAGCTATTAAGGGTGTATTTGATGATTGTCAAGATATTGTTAAGGCGGTATCAAACGACCTAAATTTTAAGGCAGAAAATAAAATTGGTGCCGTGAATTCAATTAACTGGGGAAGAATATTAGCCCAAGTAGTCTATTACTTTAAAGGCTATTTTGATGTCACATCAGATAATCAGACACAGGTTGACTTCACTGTCCCAACCGGAAATTTTGGTAACATTTGTGCCGGTCATATCGCTCGAATGACTGGTTTACCAATTAGAAATCTGGTCGTCGCCACAAATGAGAATGATGTTTTAGATGAGTTTTTTAAGACCGGAAATTATCAACCACGCACATCAGAAAATACATTTCAAACTTCGAGCCCATCTATGGATATTTCCAAGGCATCAAATTTTGAGCGATTTATTTTTGATTTATTACAAAGAGACCCTAATAAATTATCTGCTTATTGGAAGAAAATTGATCAAGGGGGTGCTTTTAGTTTAACTCCGGATGAGTTTCAACGTATCGGTTCTTTTGGCTTTATCTCGTCATCTAGTAAGCATGAAAATAGAATTTCATTAATTGCTAATTATTTCAAGCGTTTTGATATTATCATTGACACTCATACCGCAGATGGTATTAAAGCTGCGCTTGATCATTTCGATATCAATGTTCCCATGTTAGCTCTGGAAACAGCATTGCCAATTAAATTCGAGGAATCAATCATTGAAGCGATTGGGATAAAACCACAAAGGCCTTCTGCATTAAAAGATATAGAGTTACTAGATCAGGAATTTGAGGTTTTTAACAATGACGTGGAGGCCATCAAGAGCTTCATTCGAGAAAATACCTAAATGAAGCAATACCTAGATCTGTTAAATCATGTAATAACGCAGGGTGAAAAAAAAGAAGATAGAACGGGTACAGGAACGCTTTCTATTTTTGGTTATCAAATGAGATTTGATTTGGAGGCTGGGTTTCCTTTATTAACAACAAAAAAAATTCATTTAAAGTCTGTTATTCACGAGCTTCTATGGTTTTTGTCCGGCAATACTAATATTAAGTATCTTCAAGATAACGGCGTTTCTATATGGAACGATTGGGCAGATGCTGATGGAAATCTAGGTCCTGTTTATGGTCATCAATGGAGGAGCTGGACATCATCTAACAATCAATCAATTGACCAGATATCGGTGTTAATAAGTCAAATTAAAAACAACCCTGATTCGCGTCGCCTAATAGTGTCAGCATGGAATGTTGGTGATATTGAAAATATGAAGCTACCGCCTTGCCATGCTTTTTTTCAATTCTATGTAGCTGACGGAAGATTGTCATGTCAACTATATCAACGTAGTGCGGATATTTTCTTAGGTGTACCTTTTAATATAGCCTCATATGCTCTACTAACAATGATGATAGCTCACGTTTGTAACTTAAAAGTAGGGGACTTTATCCATACACTAGGCGACGCTCATATTTATTTAAACCATATTGAGCAGGTTAATGAGCAGCTATTAAGACCACCAAAGCTATTACCAATTATGAAAATTAATTCTAATGTTGATAGTATTTTTGATTTTGAGTATAAAGATTTTGAATTAGGTGGTTATGATCCGCACCCTCTTATTAAGGGCTCCGTAGCCGTTTAATGAGAAAAATATCAGTCATTGCTGCAATGTCAAAAAATAATGTTATCGGTATTGATAATACGCTGCCCTGGCATATATCAGATGATCTTAAGCGATTTAAAAAATTAACAATAAATCATCCTATTATTATGGGTAGAAAAACATTCGACTCTATTGGTAAACCCCTTAAGGATCGACAAAACATAGTGATTTCAAGGAATAGAGATTTGACGATTAATGGGGTAACAATTGTTAATTCTCTCGAAGAGGCGATTAATATAACTAGTGACCAGCCTAATATTTTTATTATTGGCGGGGAGCAAATTTACGAGATGGCTATGCCTATCGCAACTCATTTATATTTAACAGAGGTAAGTCTTTTCATTGATGGAGATGCATTTTTTCCGAAATATCGTAAGGATGAATGGGTAGTAGCAGAATCAGTCCCTGGAAAAACTGTGGATAATATAGACTATTGCTTTGTAGACCTTATTAAAAAAACTACTCGTCTATAACGCAATCTACATAGTAGGTGAGTTTTCCATCGATATGGTTCTTAATTAAGCCGTGATTGTCTGACTCAAATCCAGGAAATTTATCATTAAATGACCTTGCAAATTTAAGATAATCAACAATAATTTTATTGAAACGCTCGCCAGGAACTAATAGTGGAATTCCAGGCGGATAAGGAGTTAAAAGGACAGCGGTGATCCTGCCTTCTAGGTCATCAATTGGAACCCTTTCAATTCTTTTGTGAGCCATTTTTGCAAAAGCAGTTGCCGGCTTCATTGCGGGAATCATATTAGAAAGGTACATTTCAGTTGTAAGCCGAGCAATATCATTGTCTTTAAAAACTGTGTGAATTTGGTCTGACAAATCCTTAAGTCCAATATTTTCATATTTTGGATATTTCTGACTGAAATCAGGAAGCACCTTCCAAATAGGTTGATTTTTGTTGTAATCATCCTTGAACTGTTGGAGTGCTGCGACCAATGTATTCCATCTGCCTTTTGTAATACCAATAGTAAACATAATAAAAAATGAATATAAACCTGTTTTTTCAACAATAATTCCGTGCTCAGCAAGGTACTTTGTAACAATTACTGCAGGAATACCAAAATTACTATCGAATTCACCTTCAACATTCAACCCCGGAGTAATAATAGTAGCCTTTATTGGGTCAAGCATATTGAAATTAGGTGCTAACTTACCAAAGCCATGCCACTTATCATTGTTATTTAACATCCAAGCAGCTCTTTCCTCAATACCCTCTTCTGAGAGATCATCAGGCCCCCAAACTTTAAACCACCAATCATCACCCCATTCTTGATCTACTTTTCTCATGGCGCGCCTAAAATCAAGTGCCTCCATAATTGACTCTTCTACTAGTGCCGTTCCACCTGGCTCATCCATCATTGCTGCGGCGACATCACAGCTTGCAATAATCGAATATTGTGGACTTGTTGAGCTGTGCATTAAATAAGACTCATTAAATAATTCTTTGTCTAGTTTATTCATTAATGCATCTTGTACCAAAATTTGCGATGCCTGGCTTAAACCAGCTAATAGTTTGTGTGTTGATTGCGTAGAAAAAATAAGGCTTTCAGAGCATCTAGGTCGATCTGCTCCTATGGCATGATAGTCTCCATAGAAGTCATGGAATGAGGCATGAGGTAACCAAGCTTCATCGAAGTGAAGTACATCTATTTTTCCATCTAGCAATTCTTTAATCTCTTCAACGTTGTAAAGTATGCCGTCATAAGTCGATTGAGTTATTGTTAAAACTCTGGGCTTAGCACTTTTATCTTTAATAAAAGGATTATTTTCTATTTTTTCTTTAATCCGATCCCAGCTAAATTCTTCCTTCGGTATTGGCCCAATAATTCCAAAATGATTTCTAGTTGGCATTAGGAAAATAGGTATTGCGCCCGTCATAATAATTGCATGCAGTACTGATTTATGACAATTTCTATCAACAATTACAATATCATCTGGCGCTACTGTGTAATTCCAAACCATTTTATTTGACGTAGAGGTCCCATTTGTAACAAAGTAACAATGATCTGCCTTATAAATCCTAGCGGCATTTTTTTCAGATGCTTCGACCGGGCCAGTATGGTCAAGCAGCTGACCTAACTCTGCAACAGCGTTACAAACGTCCGCGCGGAGCATATTTTCACCAAAGAATTGATGAAACATTTGACCTACGGGAGATTTAAGAAAAGCTACACCACCGGAATGACCAGGGCAGTGCCATGAGTATGAGCCATCCATGGCGTAATGAGTAAGAGCTTTAAAGAATGGTGGGGCTAAGCTGTCTAGATAATTTTTTGCTTCACGTACGATGAATTTTGCGACAAACTCTGGAGTGTCTTCATACATATGAATAAAACCATTTAATTCCTTAAGAATTGAGTTTGGAATATGACGGCTGGTTCTTGTTTCTCCATGAAGAAAAATAGGTATTTCTTCATTTCTGTATCGTATCTCTTCTACAAACTTACTAAGACTAGCCAATGCTTTTGGATTTTCTTCAATAAATTCTTCGTCGTCGATGGCAAGAATAAATGCGGATGCGCGACTTTGCTGTTGGGCGAATGATGATAAGTCAATGTAACTAGTAACTCCGATGACCTCAAAGTCTTCTTTCTCAATGCATTTTGCCAACACACGAATTCCGAGACCTGATGAGTTATCTGACCTATAGTCCTCGTCAATAATAATGATTGGGAAGTTAAATTTCATAGTTATATTTTAGGAAGGGTTACGCCAACTTGGCCTTGATATTTTCCATTACGGTCCTTATATGAAGTTCGACAAACTTCATCTGACTCAAAAAATAGGACCTGAGCACAGCCTTCCCCAGCATAAATTTTAGCTGGTAAAGGGGTTGTATTGCTAAATTCTAAAGTGACATAACCTTCCCATTCTGGTTCGAAGGGCGTTACATTCACAATAATCCCGCAGCGAGCATAGGTTGATTTTCCTACGCAAACTGTTAAAACGCTTCTTGGTATCTTAAAGTATTCGACTGTTCTTGCTAGGGCAAATGAATTTGGTGGAATAATACAGTAGGTGTCGTTAAACTCTACAAATGAATTAGGATCAAAGTTTTTCGGGTCTACAATTGTGCTGTTGATGTTTGTAAAGACCTTAAACTCTGGAGCACAACGGATATCATAACCGTAGCTTGACGTTCCATATGATACGATCTTTTCATTATTAATTTCACGAACCATTTCCGGCTCGAATGGCGAAATCATATCATGCTCAATCGCCATCCTTCGTATCCAGTTATCTGACTTTATTGACATTCATGTCCTTAAATTGATGCTTTTTTTGCATTGTATATCAATATAAAAAAGATTATTTCTTTTTAATTAATTATTGATGCTTTTTCGCCAGAATTGATCAGGATTTTCGAATATTATCTTTGACTCAATAGGGTCACCGCTTCCAGAAGGGTATTGGTGCACTTTATTCTTATCCTTAACCCATTCCACAATAACAGGGTCAACCAATGACCAGGCAGCTTTAACCTCATCAATATGAAGAAATCTTGATTGATTTCCGCTCATTAAATCTAACATCAGAGTTTCGTAAGAATCTATAGTTTCATCCCCATCAATTCTATTCAAACCCTCAAGCCTTGTTGTTCTCATAAGTGAGTCGTCAAGACCCGGTGTTTTAGTTTGGATCTCGAAGTGCGTGCTTTCTCTTGGTTGGATGCTGATTACCAACCAATTGCTTTTATCAGTCTTAACAAGGTCGTCTTTGTTTTTGAATTTAATTGATATATAGGTTCCCGCTTCATGCATTCTTTTAGCGGTTCGTAAATATATTGGAACTCCATTCCACCTCTCATTATTTATAAATAGCTTGAGGGCAGCATAGGTCTCTACTACACTTTTATCATCTCCTAGTTCTTCAAGGTAACCCAAAACATTACCTTCGCTGTTCGAGGTACCCTTTGAATACTGTGCTCGAAATGCATTCTTTTCGATTTCATTAATAGGTATGGGATTTATTGATTCTAATAATTTAATTTTTTCTTTTCTTATGTCATCTGGATTCAAAGAGGCTGGCTTTTCCATAGCCGTCAATGCTAACATTTGCAATAGATGACTTTGGATCATATCCCTTAGTGCGCCCGTTGAGTCGTAGAATGTTGTTCTTTCTCCGACACCTAATGTTTCATGGTTGGTAATTTGGATATGATCAATATAATTTTTGTTCCAGAGAGGCTCAAGAATGGCATTATTAAAGCGTGTCATTAGAATATTTTGAAGGGCTGACTTCCCTAAATAATGATCAATTCTATATATTTGAGTTTCAGCCAAATGTCTTGATATTGACTTTTGAAGCTCAATCGCAGTTTCAAGATTGGTCCCAAATGGTTTTTCAATAAGAACTCTTTTCCAGAACCCATCTTCCTTCAATAAATTTTCTGCTGCTAACTGATCAACAATAGTTGAAAAGTCTGATGGGCGAACTGAAAGAAAAAATGCTATATTTTTTGAAAAATCTCCACTGTTCAGTAACTTGTTCGACAGCCTTTTGAAAGCGTCAGGATCTTCAGGCTCATTCGCATGATAAAAATTCCTAGCTATAAATCTATCAAAAACATTTTTCTCATATTTTTTTTTAAATTTAACGTCAAGCATTTCTTTTATTTCAGCTTTCCAGACATCATCCTCAATCTTCTGACGACCAATAGATAAGATCTTCATTCCTTCTGGTAATTTACCCGACTCATCAAGATGAAATAAGCCAGGAATTAATTTGATCTTAGCTAAATTACCTCTGGCACCAAATAGAACTAATGTAGAATTTTCACCCATGTTAAATTAACCTTTTTTCTTCATCACGTGACCACCAAAGGCATTCCTCATTGTAGATAATATTTTATAGCCATATCCTTTTTGTTTTTCTTGGCTTCTAAATCTTACTTGGAGTGCAAGCGTTAATACAGGGCATGGTATACCTTGTTCTATTGACTCTACTACTGTCCATCGCCCTTCACCAGAGTCGGCTACAAATGGGGCAATATCCTCAAGCGTTTGATCAGCCTTTAAAGCTTCTGCAGTTAAATCAAGCAACCAACTTCTAACAACCGATCCATGGCGCCATAATTCTGTTATCTTAGCGATATCCAGTCCAAACTCTTCTTTACCCTTTAAAAGCTCCAACCCTTCAGCGAAGGACTCCATCATTCCGTACTCAATTCCATTGTGAATCATTTTTGTAAAATGACCTGACCCAACTGGCCCAGCATGAAGCCATCCAGTTTGAGGAGTTACAGCTAAAGCACGAAGGACTGGCTCTACTGCTTTAGCGACTTCAGGGGTTGCACCAACCATCAAGCAATAACCGTTATCCAAACCCCATACACCTCCAGAGGTTCCACAATCCATAAAACCAATTTGATGCTCTGCAAGCATGTTCCCCATTTTTACACTGTGCTTATAGTTTGAGTTACCACCATCAACAATGATATCTCCGGGACTTAGTTGAGGGATAAGTTCTGCAATTTGCATTTCCGTAATTTCACCTGCAGGGAGCATCATCCATACTATCTTCTGCCCATCTAATTTTGATAGCGCATCGGAGACTGAGTCGGCTCCAATCAGGTTTTCATTATCTACAAGCTGTGTAACTATAGATTTATTATTGTCGTATCCTACAACCGATATCCCATTCCTAATAAGCCTTGCAGACATATTGCCACCCATTTTTCCGAGACCTAGCATTGCTATTTTCATTTTATTCCTTTTGTATAAGTGTAAAATTTGTTAATCTTTTGGATTATTTTTCTTGCTAATTTTTTGACTTCGCAATTATAGCAAATACCAACAAGGAAATTTCATTAATCTTGAGAAATTCATGGAACGACATAACATTATTCAGCAATCATTTAAAGAGAAGTCGGAGTTTGAGGACTCTGCAGCTTCAATCATTGCCAACTTAGCAAATAAAGCAATTGAGGAGAGAGGCTCATTTTCAATTGTTCTTTGTGGGGGCAGCACTCCTAAGTCCATATACTCAAAATTAGCAAAGGCACAGACTGACTGGTCGGCCTGGTATGTTTACTTCGGCGATGAACGATGCCTAGCTGAGAATAATTCCGAAAGAAATAGTGTGATGGCTTCTGAAAGTTGGTTTATGCACTGCAATATCCCTTCCACACAAATATTTCCTATTCGCGGAGAAATTGGAAACGAAAAGGCAGCAAGTGAGTATGAGAATATCGTTCTTAAAGCACCGAAATTTGATCTAGTATTATTAGGCTTTGGCGAAGATGGACATATTGCAAGCCTTTTTCCTGGGCACGAATGGGACGATCGTAGGTCGGTAATTCCAGTCTATAATGCCCCAAAGCTACCCAGTGAAAGAGTTTCATTAACTGTTAGAGGATTAACTAATGCCAGGGATATTATTTTTCTTGTTACTGGAAAAAATAAAGCAAAAGCCTTTCAGGCATGGATTAATGAAAATTTAACTCCAGCCTCACTGATTTCCGCTAATAATAATGTCAAGGTATTAACTTACGACTTAGTTTAGCTATTCTGAATAACAATATTTGGAAATTTTCCGCTGTGATCCTCAGCGAGCTCTGAAACTTTATATGCAACTTTTTGAGCAATTGTCTGGTAAATTTTTGAAATTTTACTGGTTGGATCTGCAGCTACCGATGGATTCCCATTGTCAAGTTGCTCTCTTATGGAGATGTCTAGAGGTAGATTTCCTAATAAAAGAGTGTTGTAGTCAATCGACATTTTATTTCCCCCTCCATGGCCAAATATATGCTCTTCATGCCCACAATTAGTGCAAATGTGGGTCGACATATTTTCTACGATTCCTATAATAGGAACATTTACTTTCTCAAACATTTTTAAACCTCTTCGAGCATCCAAGAGTGCAATGTCCTGAGGTGTGGTGACTATTATTGCCCCTGTTACTGGAATTTTTTGCGCTAATGTCAGATGAATATCTCCCGTGCCTGGAGGAAGGTCAATTACTAAATAATCAAGATTATCCCAGTTTGTTTCTTTTAGTAACTGCTCCAGAGTATTAGTTACCATAGGGCCCCTCCAGATCATAGGTGTTTCTTGATCCACTAGAAAGCCAACAGACATAACTTGCAGCCCATGAGCAATAAGAGGCTCCATAGATTTACCATCTTTGCTCTCAGGCTTTTGATTAATGCCTAGCATCTGAGGCTGGCTTGGCCCATAAATATCAGCATCTAATATACCCACCCTTGAGCCTTCGTTCATTAAAGCCAAGGCAAGATTAACAGCAGTGGATGATTTTCCAACCCCACCCTTACCAGACGCTACTGCAATTACATTTTTAACTCCCTTTATCAGGCTAATGCCTTTCTGTGCTTGATGGCTCTTAATTTTTTGAGTTAAATAAATTTGAACTGGAATCTTTATTAGCGTCTCTATTTCATTAGCAATAAGAGCTTTAAATTCATTTTCTAGCAAAACAATTGGAAAGTTTAGTTCAATAGAAATTTCAACCTTATCTTTTTGAACTGAAATTGACCTTACATTTCTTTCTTTTATAAAACTTTCTTCATAATTGACATGAGTTAGGTTTAATAATATTTCTTTAATTTTATCTTCCATAGCTTACTTCTTTCTAAAAAATTATTTTAACTAATGTGATTGGGTTGGTAATTTGATAGAATATTCCCTTATTAAACAAATACCTCGAATGAAGTCAATGCGGAAAATTCTTGTTACATCAGCGTTACCATATGCAAATGGCAGTATACACCTTGGGCACCTAGTCGAATACATTCAAACTGATATCTGGTGTCGCCACCAAAGGTTAGCTGGAAATGATCTGTATTACGTATGTGCAGATGATACCCACGGCACCCCAGTTATGCTGAGAGCCGAGAAAGAAAATATTAGCCCAGAACAGTTGGTTGATATGGTACATAAAGAGCATTCCCAAGATTTTTCAGATTTCAATATTTCATTTGATAACTTTTACTCAACTAATTCTATTGAAAACAAAGTACTTTCCGAGTCTATCTATAAGGCTCTAGTTAAAAATAATAAAATAGAAATGAAAGAGATTGAGCAGTTCTATGACAGTCAAAAGGAAATGTTTTTACCTGATCGCTTTATTAAGGGACAATGCCCTAAATGTAAAGCCATGGATCAATATGGGGACTCTTGCGAGTCTTGTGGGTCAACATATAATCCTACTGAATTAATTAACGCTTACTCGGTCATTTCAGGCACCACACCAATAAAAAAGAAAACAGATCATTTTTTCTTTAAACTTTCTGAGTGCGAAGAATTTTTGGATGCGTGGACAAACTCTGGAACGCTCCAGGTCGAAGCAAGCAACAAGCTTAAAGAATGGTTTAAAGCAGGATTGTCCGACTGGGACATCTCACGAGACGCTCCGTATTTTGGTTTCGAAATTCCAGATGCCCCTGGAAAGTTTTTTTATGTATGGCTAGATGCTCCAATTGGCTATATGGCGAGTTTTAAGAAGTTAGCAGATGACAGAAACTTGTCATTCGATGAGTATTGGAAAGAGGGTAGTGAAACTGAGTTAATACACTTTATTGGTAAGGATATCTTATATTTTCATGCGCTATTTTGGCCAGCAACCCTTTCTTTTTCTGGCTATAGAACACCTACAAAAATTTATGCTCATGGTTTTCTGACGGTTAACAATGAGAAGATGTCTAAGTCACGTGGCACCTTTGTAACAGCGCGTAGTTATTTAGATACAATAAAAAATCCTGACTACCTAAGATATTATTACTTTTCTAAACTTAATGACTCAATGGAGGATATCGATCTAAATCTAGATGATTTTCTTGCGAAAGTTAATAGTGATTTAGTTGGTAAATTTATTAATATACCTAGTAGAACATCCGGCTTTATTACTAAGTACTTTAGCAATACTATTATTTCAGCCGAAAAAATTACGCATACCGAGTCCCATGAGCTTATAAATGAATTACTTGCTATAAAAGAAGAGGTTGTTGGGCTTTATGAGGCCAGGCAATTTAGTAAATTAAATCGATTATTAATGTCTTTTACCGAAAGGGTGAATGAATATGTCAACCGATTAGCGCCCTGGATTCTCGCAAAAAATGAAGCAGAACAAGTCTCTATGTCCCCACTTCATCAGATATGCTCAGCTGCTTTGCAGAGTTTTAGGATACTTTCAATATACTATGCGCCGGTTATGCCAAACCTAACATCAAAAATTGCAAGCTTTTACGGAGAATCAGATTTTAAGTCAATCAATCTTATTCATAAAGATATAGTGACTATCTCTCAGTACACTCATTTAATGACACGTTTAGAGCAGATTAGTATTAATGAAATGTTGAGTCAAAACTCTAACTAATTCGTTTAAGTATTTCCTCTATTACATCATCTGGCGTTTTAGATCTTGTGATTGGGCGACCTACTACAAGAACATTGGAGCCTTCTTGAATTGCAGCTTCTGGTGTCATAATTCGTTTTTGATCATCTTGTTCTTCTGAGTTTAGTCTGATCCCAGGTGTTACATATACAAAGTTTTTCGGGAGAAAGGCCTTAATATCCCTAATATCATTTGCACTACAAACTATTCCGTCGAGCTTATGGGATGCAACATTCATTGCTAACTTTAAAATTTCATCGCTTACAGAATGCATAATTCCGATATCATTTAGGTCTTTGTTGTTCATGCTTGTTAGAATAGTGACGGCAATTAAATATGGATCTTCATTTGACTGATCCACACCTTCCTTGGCCGCATTTAACATTTCATTACCACCCATAGCATGAACATTTAACATCCATACTCCAAGTTTTGATGCTACATAGCAGGCCTTTTTGACTGTGTTTGGAATATCATGAAACTTGAGATCTAAAAAAACATCAAAATTTTTATTTTGAAACCACTCCACAATAGAAGGGCCGCCTAAGGTAAACAGTTCTTTACCTACTTTAACGCCACATTTCTCAGGCGTTATTTTCTGTCCGAACTCTTTTACATCTTCAAGAGTATCGAAATCTAGTGCAACAAATAGTTTTGGGTTATTTAATATCATATTTTATTGTCAAGGATAATATCTATTGGCTCAGAGGGTAGGGACTCCCATCCATTACAGGCTGGGCATTGCCAATGAAACTGCCTTGCTTTAAACCCACATTTTTTACAGGCGTAAAATCTACGATCACCAATTGCATTCTTAATAGTTTGTTGAATTAGCTCAATATTGCTTATTTCATTAGTTTTACCAATTGCTTGAGCCTCAAATAGCTGATCAAGCGCTGATAGACTTGGCCTTTGAATTAATTCATTCCGAGCCATGCTTTCTGCCTTTTCAGGTCCTTCGTTCGACATTGTTGCTGCGTACAAAACACCTGACAATGTTTTAAGTTTATAAAGCTCGTAGTATCTAGAGAGCACTGCAATTCCCTCATTAGGCATATTTATGCGCTGATATGCGCTAAGAATTTTAGATGCAACAAGCCCTAGATATTCTGGTTGTTGATACTCAATCTTTTTCCAATATGAAATAGCCTCTTCAAACTTCCCTTCTACCTCACTAACATCACCAAGGAGAATATTTGCTCTGACACAGTTTTTGTATTCATCAAGAGCCTTCATTAATGAGTCTTTTGCTAAAGCATTCTTTTTTTCGAGTATAAAAATCACAGCAATTTCACAATAAAACTGACTTATATTGTCCCTAAATGATACTCCTGAAATTTTTTCTAGTTGAGTAGCTGTCTCAATTGCCTTATTCCACTCCCTTTCTTTACTATAAATTTCGAGTAAAGTGTTTAGAGAGAACTGGTGGTAATTTTCTTTGTTTAATTGTAGGAGAAGCTCTTCAGCTCGGTCGTATAATCCCGCCTTAAAGTAATCAAGAGCTAGCTCAGCCTTAACTGACTCTCTTTGCTTGGTATTTAGCTCCCTAGTATCAAGTAGCTCAATATGAAGATTAATTGCTTTATCGAGCTGCCCATTTCTTCGATAAATACTACCTAGGACAAAATGTATCTCTAGCGATTCGTTGTTAATCTTCAAAGCGTCCCCAAAGGATTCTGCCGCTTTTTCATACTGGTTCTTGATTAAGTAGTTAAGTCCCTTAAAAAGTGACGATGGAAAGTCTGTGCTCTCTGAGATAATTTGACGAATATCAATTCTGGCCGCAGACCAGCCCAAACCAAAAAAGAATGGAATTACTAGAAGCCACCAAAATTCAAATTCAACCATAAGCGAACATTACTTTAATTTTAAAAAAAAAGCATATCTTTTGGGAGATATGCTTTTAATGTATTGATGTATGAATTACTTGTCAACTCTTGATCTAAGCTCTTTACCCGCCTTAAAATGTGGCACATATTTTTCAGGAACGTTAACTTTTTCTCCTGATTTTGGATTTCTTCCAAGGCGCGGTGGTCGATAATTTAAACTAAAACTCCCAAAGCCTCTTATTTCAATCCTTTGTTTTTTAATTAATGCGTTACTCATTGCATCAAGGATTGTTTTTACAGAAAGCTCTGCATCTTTATGAACTAATTGTGAAAATCGACTAGCTAAAAGATTAATGAGTTTTGATTTAGTCATTATTTTTTATCGTCAAGCTTTGCTTGAAGAAGTGCACCTAGGTTGGTAGTCCCACCATTTTTTGGCTCATCAGACACTGATTCTTTCTTAGCTTCTTTTTTAGCAGGCTTTTTAGCAGGCTTATCTTCTTCTTTAGCTGTTGTTTCAGATTCTGGATTTGGGTTCTCGGTTAACTGTTTAATTCCCAATGAGATTCTTTCCTTCTCAACATCAATAGAGATAATTAATGCCTCAACCTCATCACCTTTTTTGTATTTCTGAACAGCTTCCTCGCCAGACTCGGCCCATGAAATGTCAGATAAATGTATTAATCCATCAATCCCACCATCTAAACCTATGAATATTCCAAAGTCTGTTATTGATTTAATGCTCCCAGAAATTTTGTCATCTTTATTATGTTTAGTTGAAAACTCGTTCCATGGATTTGTTTGGCATTGCTTCATACCTAAAGAAAGTCTTCTTCTGTCTTCGTCAATTTCTAGGATCATAACTTCAATTTCATCCCCTAGTTGGACGGCTTTTGATGGGTGGATATTTTTGTTAGTCCAGTCCATCTCAGAAACGTGAACAAGGCCTTCAATTCCTGTTTCAATTTCGATAAATGCTCCGTAATCAGTTAGGTTTGAAACTTTACCAAATAGACGGGTATTTACTGGATATCGTCTATTAAGGCCAACCCATGGATCATCATCTAGCTGTTTTAACCCTAACGAAACACGATTTTTTTCTTGATCATATTTGAGGACTCGCGCTTCAATTTCATCACCAACACTTAGAATCTCTGATGGATGTTTAATTCTTTTCCATGCAAGATCAGTAATGTGAAGAAGTCCATCAATTCCACCTAGGTCTACGAAAGCTCCGTAATCCGTAATATTTTTAATAATACCTTTTACTGTGGCGCCCTCTACGATAGTTTCGAGCACAGATTCTCTGTTTGTGTCTTGCTGTTCTTCAATAACAGCTTTTCTTGAAACTACTACATTATTCCTTTTTCTGTCAATTTTTATAATCTTAAGGTCACATTCTTTATTTTCAAATGGGGTGGTGTCTTTTACAGGCCTGCTATCAACCAGAGAGCCTGGAAGAAATGCCATAATCCCATTAACCGTAACTCTTAAGCCACCTTTAACCTTACTGCTCACATAACCCTTAATAATTGTGCCTGCATTCATTGCATCTTCTAGGTCTAACCATGCTTGCATTTGTTTGGCCTTAACTCTTGATAGTAGAGTTGATCCGTAACCATCTTCTAATTTTTCAATTGCAACCTTAACAAAATCACCAACCTGAACTTCAATTCCACCCTTATCATCTAAAAACTCTTCTGTTTTTATGACGCTTTCAGATTTTAAACCAGCATTAACAATAACAAAATCGCTTTCAACTGAAATAACTTCTGCTGTAATAATTTCACCCTGACGCATCTCTTTAAGCGCCATACTTTCTTCGAACAATGCTGCAAAGCTTTCAGTTCCTGAAGCTTTTATTTTTTCTGTGGTTGCCATTAAATTTTTAACCCTAAACAATAATCCCATCAAGCGATGGGTAAATTAATAATTATCAATGATTGGTGCCATTGATGCCAAAATTATGTGATAAAGGAAAGAATTTTATTCACTGTTTGATCTATAGTAAGATCATCCGTGTTTAAAATTATTGCTTCATCAGCTACTTTAAGAGGGGAAACTTTTCTTTCTATATCCCTCTTATCCCTTGCTTCAATTTCAGAAGTAAGGTCTGACATATTAACATTGTTTCCTTTTACTATCAACTGTTTATACCTTCTTTTAGCTCTTTCTTGTGGGCTCGCATCTAGATAAATTTTTAGATCGGCTTCAGGAAAAACTATGGTGGTCATATCTCTTCCTTCTGCAACTAAACCATTCCCCTTATAAAAGGCTCGCTGAAAACTTAATATCTCAGCTCTTAATGCTAGGTGTGCTGCAATTTCAGATGAGTATTGGCTGATCTCTGAAGCCCTTATTTCATTAGTAACAACTTCCTCGTTAAGAAATATTTCTTCGCTTTCAAACCTCATATTAATTTTTTTGACTAGCGAGACCAATTCTTGGGCTTGTTCTGAGCGTAGATTTTCCCTAGTAGCAGCTAAAGCTATGATGCGGTAGATAGCGCCAGAATCTAGATAATTTAGATCAAGTTTTTTACTAATTAATTTGGCAATCGTCCCTTTGCCGGAGCCTGCTGGACCATCAATGGCAATTAAATAAGGGAGTTTCGTTAACTTCATGAAGAGACCATTTCAAAATCATTAAAAAATTCTGGATAGGTTTTATTGACGCAACCCGGATCATTGATCGTTACAGTTTTCTTCGCTAACGATATCAACGAGAAACACATTGCCATGCGATGATCATCATAAGTATCAATAACTATATTATCGTTAATTATTCTGGGAGGCTTTATTGATATTGAGTCGGCCGTCGAGGTTACATATGCACCTAACTTTTTTAATTCCGTCTCCATGGCGTAAATTCTATCAGTTTCCTTTACCCTCCAGCTACCAATATTATTCAATACGGTTTCCCCTTCAGCAAAAAGAGCCATAATAGCAAGTGTCATTGCTGCGTCTGGTATTTCTTTGCAGTCAATTTTAAGTCCAGTTAATTTTTTCTCTCGAGCTACCTTTATCGAATGTGAGCGATATTCGATTGAGGCGCCCATTCTTTCTATGACGTTTAGAAATTTTAAGTCACCCTGAATGCTGGCAGCATTAATGCCGAATACCTCAATAGTTCCAGCTATTGCTGCTGCAGCAAAGAAATAAGAAGCCGAGGAGGCGTCTCCTTCAACTAAAATCTCCACTGGACTTTTGTATTTTGAGTTTTGATTTAATTCGAATGATTGCCAATTTAAATTTTCGTAATGAATCCCAAATTTCTCGAGCAGCTTGAGTGTTATATCAATGTATGGCCTTGAAATTAGATCGCCATCAACCTCAATCACTATATCTTGATCCATAAGAGGGCAGGCCATCAATAATGCAGTTAGGAATTGACTTGAGACATCACCTTTTATTCTTATTGGAGACTTGTAAAGAATGTTACTGGGTAAAATTTTTATTGGTGGAAATCCTGGGGTGCCTTCATAGTTTATAGTGGCTCCAATCTGACGTAGTGCATCAACCAGATCCTTGATTGGCCTCTCATGCATACGTGTTATACCAGATATTTCATAGGTCCCATTTAGCATCGATAAGACCGCAGTTAATGGTCTAAAAGCTGTACCCGCATTCCCTAGAAATAATTTAGCCTGTAATGATGGAAATCTCTGATTAACTCCATCCATAACAATATCATTTCCCTTGTCTTTATAATTAACCCCTAGCAGCTTGAGTGCTGCCAACATATGGTTCGTATCATCAGATTTTAGTGGGCTATTTATTGTTGTTTGGCCGCTGCTAAGAGCGGCCATCAATAAAATTCTATTAGTTATGCTCTTTGATCCAGGCAGGGTAATAGTCCCACTAACTTCTGCTGCAGGCTGTAAAATCTTCTTATTCAATTTTTGTGTCAGTCCAGTTTTGTCTGGTTGAACTTGCGTCTGTAAGATACTTTTTCAAACCATCTTGATCTCGACCTTCTAGTAAGGCAATGACTTTCTGAAGCTCTTGTTGATATAAATTTAGGTCAATAAGAATGGCATCTTTATTGCTGATTGAGATGTCTCGCCATACCTCAGGCGAGCTTGCCGCAATTCTAGAAAAGTCTCTGAATCCACTGGCAGCAAAATTAAGAAGGACCTCTTTCTTCTCTTTATTATTAATGAGGTTAACTAGACTAAAGGCAAGTAAGTGGGGTAGGTGACTTATTGTTGAAAAAATCTCATCATGCTCATGGGGCGACATTATCGAAACACTCCCGCCCATTGCCAACCAAAATTTATTTAGCTTTTCACTCATAAGAGTTGGTGTGTCAGGCGTGGGGGTTAGAACAATATTTTTACCTTCAAATAAATTTAATTGAGCTGCGTCCGGACCATGCTTCTCTGAGCCCGCTATAGGGTGCGAACCAATAAATTGAATAGATTTTTCTTTAAGAGCTTTTGAGGCATCATCCATTACATTTTTCTTGGTACTTCCTACGTCAGTGATGAGGGTTTTAGAATTTAAGTAAGGATATATTTTTTCTAATATTTCAGAGATTTGTGACACAGGTGTTGCAATGACTATTAAGTCTGCCAGAGTTACATCATCTTCCAAGTTGGTTACAAGGCGATCAAGCATTCCTGATTCAACAAATGGACTTAATATTGTGCCGCCTTTTCTTTCGACAGCTATAATTTGTTCGAATAGTTTAGTTTTTTTGGATTTAAGAGCAATTGAGCCACCAATTAGACCCACACCAAATATTAGGATATTTTTCATTCGAATTATGCTGTTATTAGAAAATGAAATTGTATCACGATGATTAGTTTGTCGGCTCTTGCCATACGCCATTAATCATTAGTTCGTATGGCTTAAAATTAATTTTATATTTCATTTTTTGACTTTCATTGATCCAATAGCCTAGATAAAGGTAGTCTAATTCTTCTTTTTTACAGAAATCGAGTAGCCATAAGATAGAGTATGTTCCTAGGCTTAACTTTAGGTTTTTACAGTCATAAAAAGTATATACAGCAGAAACCCCGCCTCTTAATATATCGACGATGGTAACCATCATTAAATGACCTTCAAATCTAAACTCAATCATTTGTGAGTCCACATTACTCTTTACCAAAAAATCATTGTAATCAGCAATGTCATTATCTGTTTCTTGGCTTATACGATGACGGCTATTTTGATAGCTTACGTAAAGCTCATAATGTTCCTCATCAAAGTTAAGCGGCAATATTTTAACTGCAATGTGATTATGTTTCTTTAACGTGCGTTTTTGAGATTGACTTATTTTGAAGTTTTTAACGCAGAGCCTTATAGGAATACATGCGCTGCATTCTTGGCAATGTGGCTTGTATATGTGCTGCCCGCTTCTTCTAAATCCTTGTTGAATTAGATCTGTATACGTACTTGAGTCTATTCTCTTGGAGGGGGTAGCTACAATTGACTGTGCTTCTTGATGGCTGATGTAACCACACGGATATTTAGTGGTTACATAAAATTGTATCTTCTCTAAGATATTTTTATCAAGATAGTTCATATTAACGCTTCACAGTAAATATGGAATCATTATTTTAACCTGATTTCTTCACGCCTTATACGATATCTAGGAATCAGATTCCTGTTATTATTAAACCTAAGTATTTTTATAGACTTTAATTAAACCAATGACTCTTAACCTAAGAAAAATATTAATATGCTTCGTATTTTTTTATGCGACGAGTTTGAATGCTCAGCAACATTCAAACTTTTGGGAGATCATGTCTCCAAATGGTAAGACCCATTATCTTTATGGGACTATTCATACAGACGACAACCGAGTCTCTAACATCCATAATGGGTTGATAAATGCTCTCAAGTTAAGCCAAATTTTTTTGATGGAAGCTGATGAAATTTCTAACCCCAGTCTGTTGATGGCCAACGACATCATGTATGAGTCTTATCTTAGTGAGAGTGAGATGGAGAAGGTTAAATATTTAGCAGACTTCCACACCATGCAATATGAGAAAGTTATTGAGATGAAACCATGGCTCATAGCAGTTATTTTTGATTCACCGAGGCCCATCACACCATTTAATCTTGATAATCTTCTTAAAACAAAGGCAATAGATTTAGGTTTGGAGGTTCGCGGTATAGAAACGTCAGAGGAGCATTTTCAGGTATTAGACGATTTATCGGTTCAGGAACAAATGAATTTCCTTAAAAAGGTACTAGCAAAAACTACAGAACAAAAAGAATCAGATTACGAGCAACTATTGTCTGCTTATTTAGCTCAAAATTCAGATACCATTATTATTATAAATGAAGCCTTAACTAGTAAATTAATTCCAAATGTAGTGTGGTTGAAAATGAAGAAAAAACTTGTAACCGATCGTAATATATTATTCTTTGATAGGGTAAGTGAGCTTATGAGAGACTATCGATTATTCATTGCGGTAGGAGCATCCCATCTTGGTGGAGATAATGGGCTCCTTAATCAATTCAAGAAGTCCGGGCATCAACTAAAATCTCTTCCAAACTAAAGCTTATGACTGAATTGATTATCACCTCTGTTGAAAACCCTACATTTAAAATGTTTCGGAAGCTTTATGGTAATAGCAGCCTAAGGAATGAATTAGGACAATGTCTTTTAGATGGACCACATTTGATTAGGTCTTATAGTGAGAGTGGTGGAAGAATTGTTGAGCTAATTAAAGATGCCTCCATTGAGTCTGTCGAGATTAATGAATTAATTAATCAACACTCACATGCAAAGACTCATGTTGTTCAACATGATTTATTCACCAAAATTTCTGACTTAAAATCTGTGACTGGAATTATTGCTCTGATTGACATGCCTGTCAGCTCATATAAAAAAACTAATGGATTAAACTTACTTTTAGATAATATCCAGGACCCAGGTAATTTAGGTAGTATTTTACGGTCAGCAGCTGCGACTGGCAGTTGCTCAGTTTTTTTGTCTAAAGGCTGCAGTGATTTATGGTCCCCCAAAACCCTTAGGGGAAGTCAAGGAGCTCAATTCTTCCTTGATTGTTATGAAAATCAAAGTCTTGAGATAGTGATCGATCAGTTTGACTTTCCTTGTTACACGCTCGGTATGAAGGGGGAATCTTTATATAATGCAAAGCTAACAAAAGATATAGCAATTATCATAGGTAACGAGGGGCAAGGGGTCAACCCTATCCTTCTGTCTAAGGTAAAAAAAACTTTATCAATCCCTATGGCTCGAGGCGTAGAGTCGTTAAATGTCAGTTCAGCAGCTAGCATTATGCTTTATGAATACTATCGTCAATTACAAGACAAAACTTTATAGTCCATGCAAATGCTAATTTCCAGCTGTAAAGTCAATAACTAATACTATTTATTGGGGTAGGGAGGTACAAACCAGTGCGTTAATAATTTACCTGTAAGGGTAAGCTGGCAATGGAGCCTGTCTTCATTATTTGTGCTAACACTAAAAAAATAGATTCGTTTAATTGAGATCCAGTTATCACCCGTTCTATAAAGTTTAATTTTGCCGCAGTAGACAGAGTCATCTAAAAACTGAAGACGAAACTGTTGCGCCAATAATTTACCGTGGTGGATAGCAATCTCTCTTTTTGAAATTGTGTCCCACCAAAAATATATACCCATACAGCAGAGCGATAATAAAAAATAATCAAACATATGTTTGATATATTAGATGAATCCTTAACCTATTAAATATTTTTATATTTTTGCACCAAAATAATACTTAAATTACAAATATTTGCACCAATTTAGTTATTAATTTTTTATTTTGTAAAAAATTTTATTAATTTCAATTAATATACTTACAAAATATCTGATGAAGGTCGATCTAAAATGGAAAGTTTAAGCAATCAAAGTAATACTCTATTTGTCTTATTAGGAGCCATAATGGTTCTTGCAATGCATGCTGGCTTTGCTTTTCTAGAAGTGGGGACAGTTAGAGAAAAAAATCAAGTGAATGCATTAGCCAAAATTATGGCTGATTTTTCAGTCTCAACAATCGCATATTTTTTTATTGGTTACAGCCTCGCTTATGGTGTTAATTTTTATGATGTTGCCTCCTCGTTAAGTGAAAAGAGCGGATACGACCTTGTAAAGTTTTTCTTTCTTTTAACTTTTGCTGCAGCGATTCCCGCAATTATCTCGGGGGGCATTGCTGAGCGAGCTAAATTCAATCCGCAATTAATTGCATCTTTTATATTAGTTGGTTTTACATACCCCTTTTTTGAAGGGATTGTTTGGAATGGCGCATATGGCTTTCAGGAGTTATTAACAGAAAAATTTGGAGCACCTTTTCATGATTTTGCTGGATCAGTAGTGGTTCATGCAATGGGGGGATGGTTAGCTTTAGGTGCTGTATTAGTTTTAGGCGCTAGACATGGTCGATACTCCAAGGATGGTAAGCTTCACGCATTTGCACCTTCTAATATTCCATTTTTAGCCCTCGGTTCATGGATATTAACTGTTGGTTGGTTTGGCTTTAATGTTATGTCAGCTCAAACCTTGGAGGGTGTTTCTGGTTTAGTTGCAGTCAACTCATTAATGGCATTAGCTGGAGGCACACTCGCTTCTTTAATTATAGGAAGGAACGACCCAGGATTTCTTTATAATGGGCCTCTTGCTGGCTTAGTTGCGGTTTGTGCAGGCTCTGATTTATTTCACCCATTGGGCGCATTGGTTACGGGTCTGGTTGCTGGCGCTTTATTTGTTTGGACCTTTTCACTTACACAGAATAAATGGAAAATTGATGATGTCTTGGGTGTCTGGCCTTTGCATGGATTATGTGGGGCATGGGGTGGAATTGCAGCAGGAATATTTGGAACAAAAGCTTTTGGAGGGATGGGAGGAGTTAGCTTAATTTCTCAAATTATTGGCACACTTAGTGGGCTTACTTTTGCTCTTATTAGTGGTTATATTCTATATAAAATACTAGATACTGTTTTTGGTATTCGTCTTACCATCGAAGAAGAGTATAACGGAGCCGATATATCCATTCACAAGATTAACTCAACTTCATCTGATTAAATAATTACAGTAATTTTTTGCCATGTTAAAATTTGGAATGGCAAAAATTCACCTTATTATTCCTGCAGCCGGCGCAAGCTCTAGAATGGGTCAATCTATACCTAAACAATTTTCAAGTATTGGGTCCAAGACAATCATTGAGTGGGTTGAGTATATTTTTTCTAACGTTGCCTCTATTAGTTCAATTGCTATAGCGGTTAATCCGAATGAGACTTATATTGAAAACTTAAAACATCATTTTTCATTGAAAACCTCTATCTACAAAACAGGCGGAGAGACTCGCTCCATGACCGTTCTTAATACTATAAATGCAATTAAAGACATTGCCTCTCCTGATGACTGGATTATGGTTCATGATGCTTCTCGTTTGGGAGTTAATGAGTCAATGATTAATAAATTTATCTCCGATGTAGATAACCATAAGGTGGGAGGTATTGTGGCTATTCCAGTTGCAGATACCGTTAAACGCGTTAATAAGTCAAGAATGGTCATTGGTACCGAAGATCGCGACCAGATTTGGTTGGCGCAAACCCCACAAATGTTTAGATATAAAGTTTTAAAAAAAGCTCTTGAGCAATTCAAAGGTGTTCCAACAGACGAATGTGAAGCAATAGAATCCTTGGGGTTGCAAGTAAAAATATTTCAGGGAAATATAAATAACTTCAAGGTTACGTTTGCTGAAGATATGGAGCGAATAAGGACGGTATTTGATGCAATGAATGTTGGGGTAATTAAGTGATTAGAATAGGGCAGGGATTTGATGTTCATCAATTAGTGGCTGGACGTCCTTGCATTATTGGTGGGGTTACTATCGACTTCCCTTTGGGTTTGCAGGGTCATTCTGATGCTGATGTACTGATTCACGCTATCAGCGATGCGCTTCTAGGTGCTGCAGGCTTAGGGGACATTGGGCATTACTTTCCTGATAGTAAAAAAGAATTTAAAGACATGAATTCTCGAGACATTTTAAGGTTTGTAGTTGGTTTGATTCGGGAAAATGGGTATGTAGTTAACAATATCGATGCTACTGTTATTTGTGAGCAGCCAAAAATTTATCCTTACCTTAAAGAGATGACTGAAAATATTTCTAAGGATTGTTTATGTGATATCACACAAATTAACATTAAGGGAACAACGACGGAAGGTCTTGGATTTACTGGTCGCGCTGAGGGAATAGCGGCTCAGGCTGTATGCTTAATTAAAACATTCAATGATTAATACTCCTTAAGCAATACAATTACCACACCACTCCCACCGTCATGTTTTTGTGCCTGAGCATAAGCAATTACTTCATCTTTTTGTGCAAGCCAGCCCCTTACCTTTTTCTTTAAGACAGGTTCTTTATTTTTTGAACCATAACCCTTTCCATGAATAATGCGAATGCAGCGAACTTTTTTCTTTTTACATTCCTGGATATAGTTAACTACATAAGCTTTTGCCTCGTCCGTGACCATACCATGAAGATCAATAGAGCCTTGAACGGCCCAGTACCCTCTTTTTAATCTTTTGATAATATCTGGAGAGTGGCCTTCTCTTATATAGAAAGAATCCTCATCCAATTCAATACCAGCATTAATATATTCATCGCTTAAGGAGTCAATCAATGCATTTTTTTCATCTTGCATGAATTGTTTTGCTATAGGTTTTGGCTTGGGTTTTTTTGTTGCAATCTCAACTAATTTGGACTTGATTTTTAAGGGTGTAACATCCTTACATTCCTTTGAGAAAAGATCTTCATCCTCAGTCATTATTTAGTTAGGTATCTTTCTGCATCTAGCGCAGCCATACAACCACTACCTGCACTTGTAACAGCTTGGCGATAAATATGATCTTGCACGTCTCCCGCTGCAAATACACCCTCAATACTTGTTGCAGTAAAATTTCCCTGTCTTCCACATTGAGTAACGATGTAGCCATTTTCCATTTTCAGTTGACCCTCAAAGATATCTGTATTGGGTTTGTGACCAATTGCAATAAAAACTCCCTTTAACTTTATTAGTTTAGTTAATCCTGTTTTGGTGGATTTGATTTTGATTCCTGTAACTCCAGAGTCATCTCCTACAACCTCATCTAGCTCATGAAAAATTTCTAATATTATCTTTCCTTCTTTAACTCGTTCGTGAACTTTGTCCATCATAATCGCTTCAGCTTTAAACTTATCACGACGATGAATTAGAGTAACTTTACTTGCAATATTAGAAAGATAAAGAGCCTCTTCAACTGCTGTATTTCCGCCACCCACTACTGCAACTTCCTGTTCTTTGAAGAAGAAACCATCACAGGTTGCACATGCTGAAACGCCCCTCCCAAGAAACTGTATTTCGCTTTCTAACCCTAAGTACTTAGCAGACGCTCCAGTAGAAATAATTAGGGCGTCACATGTATATTCGTCATTGTCGCCAATTAGGCGAAATGGCTTATTTTTTAAGTCGCATGTATTAATATGATCAAAAATAATTTCAGTGTTGAACCGTAATGCATGCTTTTCAAATCGACTCATTAATTCTGGCCCCATTACCCCATCAGCGTCTGCCGGCCAATTATCAACGCCAGTGGTTGTCATAAGCTGACCGCCCTGTGACATACCGGTAATTAAAAGTGGTTTTAAGTTGGCTCTTGCCGCATAAACTGCAGCTGAATAGCCCGCAGGGCCAGAACCAAGGATAATTAAAGGTGAATGTTTTGACATATTTGATTTACTCAGACATTTTAAAGTTTAATTCATAATTTTAGTGGACTAGGGTTAATGAATCAAACAATAAAATCGCAAACCTTACAATTTTTAATGATTGATATACAAGGAGACATTTTTTAGATGACATGCTGATATAATTTATTAAAATTCTATATTGAGCGGCCATAATTGTTTTCCAGTAAAAAATCAAAAAAAATAATCAAAGGAACCCTAACCAGCCAAAATACTCCACGTATTCTAGCTAACAGGATTATTCGTGAGGCCTCATGGTTTGCCTTACTTTTTATTGGTCTATATATCACACTAGCACTGGGCACATATAACCCTCAGGACCATTCATGGTCCAATGCTGTGAATGCCAACATTCCAATTACAAATTTAGCAGGAATTTTTGGGGCATATTTCTCAGACCTGTCTTTATATATCTTCGGAATGTCTTCATGGTGGTTAGTTTTTTTAAGTATTTATAGTATTTTTTTGATTTATCCTCGCATTGAAAATGAAGATTACAAAACCAAACATATCTTATTAGTTCATTACCTAGGATTTCTGCTTCTCCTCCTATCTTCTTCAGCCTTTGAAGCTGGCCATATTATCAATCTAGATGTAAAGCTACCATCTGAACAAGGTGGAATGTTAGGTTATTTGGCAAATGAATTATTGAGGCAAGCTATTGGTTACATAGGCTCACTAATTTTTCTTATTATTAGTTTTGCGATAGGTTTTAGTTTATTTACCGGATGGTCATGGATAAATATTGCTGAAGGTATGGGTAATTTTTTAGTTAACCTTTCCTATGCAATGTATGAAAAATTTAATGACTGGCAAGACAGGACTGAAGGCAGAAAGTTAGAGCAACAACGTGATGAGTTTGTTGTGGAAGAAAGGAAGAGATTGGAAGATCGGGCTCCTGTCGCAATTATTGATTCTAAAATGGTCATCAAGGAAAGTGCGCGTGTAATTAAGGAGAAACAAACAAACTTATTCGGGGACAACGACGCCGAGCTTCCTCCACTTCATTTATTAGATCAGCCTGTAAATCAAATTGAAGGACAGTCAAAAGAGACTATTGAGTTTACATCTCGTTTAATTGAAAAGAAATTACTAGATTTTGGTATTGAGGCAAAGGTTATTTCAGCGCAGCCTGGACCTGTGATTACTCGCTATGAATTTGAGCCTGCACCTGGTGTTAAGGGAAGTCAGGTCATTAACCTATCAAAAGACCTTGCTAGAGCACTGTCAGTAATTAGTGTAAGAGTTGTTGAAACAATCCCTGGAAAAACATGCATGGGGTTAGAAATCCCAAACCCTAACAGGCAAATTGTTTACTTATCTGAAATTATGAGCTCAAAAGTTTTTGCCGATACCAGCGCTTTATTAACTGTAGCATTAGGAAAAGATATTTCTGGAAAGCCTGAAGTCGCAGATATTGCAAAAATGCCACATCTTTTAATTGCTGGAACGACAGGATCAGGTAAGTCTGTCGCCATTAATGCGTTGGTTTTAAGTTTGCTTTATAAAGCTAAATCTAATGAAGTGAAAATGATACTTATTGACCCGAAAATGCTTGAGCTTTCTGTTTATGAGGGTATACCGCATTTACTTGCCCCAGTGGTCACTGATATGAGGCAAGCAGGGCATGCGTTGAATTGGTCTGTTGCGGAAATGGAAAGACGATATAAGTTGATGTCAACATTTGGCGTCCGAAATTTAGCGGGATTTAATCAAAAACTTAAGGAGTCTATAGAGCAGGGCGCACCACTTACCAATCCATTTTCATTAAGCCCAGAAAATCCAGAACCACTTGAAAGTCTTCCGCAAATTGTTATTGTTATAGATGAGTTGGCGGATTTAATGATGGTGATGGGTAAAAAAATAGAGGAGCTTATAGCCAGGCTTGCACAAAAAGCTAGAGCATCAGGAATACATTTAGTTTTGGCAACTCAGCGACCTTCTGTGGATGTTATTACTGGTTTAATAAAAGCAAACATTCCAGCAAGGGTCGCATTTCAGGTTTCAAGCAAAATTGATTCCCGAACTATTTTAGATCAGATGGGCGCAGAAACTCTTTTGGGCAAGGGTGATATGCTTTATATGCCTCCGGCAACTGGATACCCAGTAAGAATCCATGGCGCCTTTGTTTCTGATCAAGAGGTACATAAGGTTGTCAGCTTCTTAAAATCGAAAGGTTCGCCACTTTACAAAGATGAAATTTTAAACCCTAATGAGGGCGAATTTTTATCATCAGGAGATGATTCTAATAGCTCTGGGGAGAAAGACCCCCTTTATGATGAGGCTGTTGAGATCGTATTAAAAACTAGAAAAGCATCTATTTCATACGTTCAAAGACATCTTAGGATTGGATACAATCGTGCTGCTAGGATTATTGAGGATATGGAAAAAGCTGGCCTAGTTTCTCCAATGCAAAGTAATGGTAATCGAGAGATTGTTGCTCCACAAAATAATGATTAAGTATTTATTTTTTATATTTATTTCACTTAATATTGGCGCCGAAACAGTTAATGACCTAACAGTACTTCTTAGTAAAATGCAGTCCGCTCAAGGTGACTTTTATCAAAAAGTGATTGATCAAAATGGAGCTTTAGTCCAAGAAGTGTCTGGGACATTCTCTTTTAAAAAACCAAATTTATTTAAGTGGAATTACATCACTCCATTCAAGAGTCAAATTATTTCAGATGGAGACTTGCTTTATTTGTACGATCCAGACTTGAAGCAAGTTGTTATAAGCCCATTAGATAAATTAGGGGGTGTTAGCCCAGCAATGCTTCTTGTTAGCGAGGAAATCTCTAATGCTTTTAACGTTATATACCTTAAGAGTCTTGACTCTAAGGACTGGTTCCAGGCCGTTCCAAAAGATAAATCTCAAACAACCTTTAAGAGCGTCCTAATTCATTTTGAAAAAAATACAATTAATGAAATGAGAGTACTTGATAATTTCGAACAAACCACAAACATTCTTTTTAAGAATCTCCAAATAAATAAAAAAGTAGATGATGCATCTTTCTTATTTAATATTCCAGAAAATGTAGATGTAATTAAAAATTAAACAATGAACAATAATGTACCTCTCGCAGAAGAATTAAGGCCAAAAATACTAGATGAAATTGTTGGTCAGCTTGAAATTTTAGGCGAAGGACAGTCACTTAAGGTTGCTATAGAGTCAAGCAAACTACCGTCAATGATTTTATGGGGACCTCCAGGGGTTGGAAAAACAACGATTGCTCGTGTTATTGCTAATACTACTGATTCAGAGTTTATCTCTATATCAGCTGTTTTATCTGGTGTAAAAGAAATTAGAGAGGCGATAGAAAAGTCTCAGTTTCTAAAAGAACAACACCAAAAGAAAACTATTTTATTTATTGATGAGGTTCACCGTTTTAATAAGAGCCAGCAGGATGCATTTCTTCCTCATATAGAATCTGGATTAATTACGTTTATTGGAGCAACCACTGAAAATCCATCGTTTGAGGTAAATTCAGCCTTACTTAGCCGCTGTCAGGTTTATATATTAAAGTCTCTCTCTGATGATGAGCTCCTAAAAATTTTAAATAAAGCATTTTCAAAAAGTGAGACTTTAGTTAATGATAATGCAAAAGAATTAATGATTTCATATGCTAATGGAGATGCAAGGCGTTTATTAAATTTGGCTGAGATGATAATTTATTCGGGGCAACCACAAAAAATAGCCATTGATAAGATAATAGTAGAAAAGATAATTTCAGATAAAACGAGAAGATTTGATAAGGGTGGAGATCAGTTTTATGATCAAATATCTGCATTCCATAAATCTGTAAGAGGATCTGATCCGAATGCATCAATTTATTGGTTAATGAAAATGCTAGACGGTGGAGCCGACCCCCTCTATCTGGCTAGAAGAGTTATTAGGATTGCAATTGAAGATATTGGACTAGCAGACCCACGAGCCCAATCAATTGCTCTAGAGTCTTATCAGATATATGAGAGATTAGGCTTTCCAGAGGGGGAGCTGGCTCTTTGTAACGCAACTATTTATCTTGCAATGGCACCAAAAAGTAATGCATCTTATATGGCTTATAATCAGGTTAAGTCTTTTGTAGCGAATCAAGCCCATTACGACGTCCCTATGCATCTTAGAAATGCACCCACAAAATTAATGTCAAATTTAGATTATGGAAAAAACTATCGCTATGCACATAATGAGCCAGAAGGATTTGCTGCTGGAGAAAACTATTTTCCTACTGGCCTAGACACTGTAGAATTTTATAAACCAACAGATCGAGGTTTAGAGAAAAAGATTTTAGAAAAAATCAATTACCTTAAAAAGCTTGATCAAGACCATAAAGCAAAGAGCCGAAAAAATGATTAATATTAATATACTGAGAGAACAACCTGAGCAGGTTGAAGCTAAACTAAAGGAACGTGGCTATAAAATAAACATAGAGAAGTTCAATATGTTGGAACAGGAAAGAAAGTCTGTTCAAATTAATGCCCAGGAACTCCAGGAGCTCAGAAATCAGGTATCAAAAAAAATAGGAATTGAAAAATCAAAAGGAAATAATATTGACGACTTAATGAGTCAAGTGAATTCGACTGCAGACTCACTAAAATCTTTCGAGGATCGACTTGTAAACATTCAAAATGATTTGCAGGTATTCTTGTTAGATATTCCTAATATACCTAATTCGTCTGTGCCTGATGGCGCTAATGAACATAGCAATCAAGTTATTAGAGAATCTGGCTCAGCTAGATCTTTTAACTTCGCCCCTAAAGATCATGTTGATATTGGTTTATTACATGGCCTGGATTTTGATTTAGGAGCAAAACTTTCAGGAGCGAGATTTGTTGTGATGAGGAAAGATATTGCTAGACTGCATCGTGCCATAGGTCAATTTATGATTGATACTCAGGTCAGTGAGCATGGGTATGAGGAATGCTACACACCATTTCTAGTTAATGAAGATTCGTTAATAGGAACTGGCCAGTTACCAAAATTTTCAGACGATTTATTTATCACCAAGAAAGGCAATAGTGACGAATTTTTGTATTTGATTCCAACCGGAGAAGTCACGCTTACAAATTTTGTTCGCGATGTAATACTATCTAATGATCAACTACCCCTAAAACTCACGGCCTTAACACCATGCTTTAGGTCAGAAGCAGGATCTTATGGAAAAGATACCAAGGGTATGATTAGGCAGCATCAGTTTGAAAAAGTTGAAATGGTTCAAATTACCCACCCAGATAAGAGTTATGAGGCCTTAGAGGATATGGTATCCCACGCTGAGAATATACTTAAAAAACTTGAGTTACCTTATAGGGTTGTTTTGCTATGTAAAGGTGATATGGGTTTTGGAGCCGCAAAAACATTTGATATTGAGGTTTGGATCCCATCACAAGAATGCTACCGTGAGATATCTTCCATTTCAAATTGTGAAGACTTTCAGGCTAGGAGATTAAAGGCAAGATTTAAGGACATAGACGGGAAAAATAAATTACTACATACACTTAATGGCTCTGGTTTAGCTGTCGGAAGAACCCTCGTTGCTATTATTGAGAACAATCAATTAGAGAATGGCGACATTCAGATACCAACCGCGCTAATTAATTACATGGGTGGCCTGAAAGTTATTAGCGCTAACAGTTAGTAGTTATTGTTCTTATCTTGCCATTATCGGCAATGATAGCAATATCAGACAAGCTAAGAAATATCCCGTGCTCAAAAACACCAGGTACCTCAGATATCATTTTGGACAACTCATGAATGTCATCGTATTTAAAGCGACAGTCCAATACAAGATTTCCATATGATGTAATAGCATATGCATCCCCAGCAGTATTTTGTCTTAGAATGCACTCCTCTGACATTTTCTCAAATATTCTTTTTGTTATTTTCCATGCAATTGGCGTAATTTCTATAGGAATTGAGAACTTTTCACCGATTTTAGCTACAATTTTAGATTTATCACCGATAACGATAAACTTCTTGCTTGAAGCCGCTAAAAGTTTTTCCTTAATTAAATCATAACCCCTACCTTTTAATAGCACTAGGTCCTCTGTGATTTCATCTGCGCCATCAACATAGAGGTCAATGCTTTCAACTTGATCAATTGAAATATAGTTGATTCCTGCTTGGTTACCTCTTTCTTGGCTCACAGTTGAGCTCGCTACTACGCTTATTGTTAGTTTTTCGGATTTTATTTTTTTTGCTAATGCGTCGATAAAGTAATTGGCTGTGGTCCCAGTCCCAAGGCCCACAATCATTTTGTCTTTTACATAATCTAGAGCCGCATTAGCAACTAATTCTTTATCATTCATGACATAAATCCAGTTAGGTTTAAATTGTTGTTTATAATGCTACGATTAATAAAGATAGTAATGCATGACAACACCAATAGTAAATAATATTTCATCTAAAGAATTTCTTCTTGAGTCCTCATTGCCTCATAGTATTGCTATAGGACAATTTTTTAACAAATTTTTAAAAAGTGATGCACGAGCATTAAATATTATTACCTCTAGCGTGTTTGAGGCCATTAAGTT
>FLOH01000584.1_pt1 | contig 72685 bp, 56 predicted proteins | sample 756751 | NCBI WGS metagenome assembly FLOH01 (sample SAMEA4026879, study PRJEB14308) | marine metagenome | biome: coastal water; material: water | depth 74 m
TCTTCTATTGATGAAGTTATTAAGCGATATGGCTTTGAATCTTATGTTGTTGAAACCCTCGAACTTTCAAGCGTAGATACTATCATCGATTTTCTGATAAGTCCTTATGTGCACGGAATATTAATTATGGTTATTGTAGCTGGGATTTATTTCGAACTGCAAACTCCCGGTATGGGATTTCCATCGCTTGCTGCTCTGACTGCCGCTTTTTTATACTTTTTCCCTTTGTATATTGAAGGATTGGCTGAAAATTGGGAGGTGCTTATTTTTGTGGCGGGATTGGTTTTAATTATCCTTGAGGTGTTTGTGATTCCTGGCTTTGGTGTGGCTGGTGTTGCCGGAATTGTTCTAGTGATTACAGGACTAACTTTAAGTCTGCTATATAATGTGGCATTCGATTTTTCCATGGTGACATTCAATGCTATTTTAGAGGCAGTATTTGTTGTTATTATAGCTATTTTTGGATCTACCATACTGTCATTTATGGGCTTACAACATGTTTTGTCCAATGAACGTTATGGCTTAGCTTTAAACAAGCAAATGGATAAAAGCGACGGCTTTGTGGCTGCTTCTTCTATTTATACAGAAATGATTGGCTCAGATGCAAAAGCATATACGATATTACGTCCTGCAGGCAAAATTGAAATAAATCAAAAAATATTTGACGCTGTAGCTGAGGAATCTTATATCGAAAAAGGAACTTTAGTTAAAGTGGTTAATTATATAAACAACCAATTGGTTGTGCGGAAAATTAAATAAATTGTATAAAATGGTTATTTCTAGAATCTAAAATGTTTGGCGAATGAAGATAAGAGTATATATTGTAGATGATCATCAATTGTTTATTGACGGATTAAAGGCTATTCTTAAGAATGTTGAGGATATTAAAGTTGTTGGGGAGGCAACTTGTGGTAAGGACTGCTTAATTGATTTAGAAAAAATGGAAGTTGATGTCTTAGTCACAGATATTAGTATGCCAGAAATGAAAGGCGATGAATTGGTGACCTTAGTAAAACATAGGTATCCTGCAATAAATGTGCTTACACTTTCCATGCATTATGATTATAGCTTTATTGATAAAATGATTCAAGTGGGTTCTTTAGGTTATGTTTTAAAGAATACAGGGTCGAGTGAGTTGCAAGAAGCCATTCGTTATGTGAATGATGGGAAATCATATTATTCTGTTAAAGTGCAGGAGTCGATTGTTAATGGTTATTCCAAAGAGAAAGTTAAACAATTTAAATCGGTGGTATTTTCTGATGAAGATATCTTCTTAACTCCCCGAGAAAAAGAAGTGGTGAAATTGGTTATTAAAGGTTATAATAGCTCAGAAATAGCTGAAATTATGAATGTTAGCTACCATACTATTACTTCACATCGTAAAAATGTAAATGCAAAATTAGGCACCAATTCCTTAACTGAGCTGGCCAATATCGTAAAAGAAAAAGGTCTCTTATAAGAGACCTTTTTCTTTTAACATTATGGTTTTGAATTCGTTTCTTCCTGCGGGCTAATCCATCCGCCACCCAGAGAACTGTATAAATCAATATAGGTGCTAAGAAGTCCCTCCAGAGCGCCTGATAATCCCAACTGTGCATCAAATGAGGAGCGTTGTGTTTCTAAAACTTCTAAATAAGTACTCACACCTCTTTCATATCTTATCCGTGATAATTCTTCAGCATTCATCGCCGCTGTGGCTTGAAAATCTCTTGCTGCAATCTCTTCTTGATAGGTTTGTATACTCACCAACGCATCTTCAACTTCTTTAAAAGCTGTTAATACAGTACGCTCATAAATAATTAAACTTTGATTTGCTTTTTCTCTTTGTATGTCAACACGTCTTTTGTTTTTTCCAAATTGAAAAATTGGGCCTAAAATATTTGCCCCTACAGACCAAGCTAATCCCTGTGAAGTAATTGTGCTCAAATCATTACTTGCAGCTCCTAGTAATCCTGTTAAGCTTATGCTAGGCAATCGCATGGCAATGGCTTGGCTAATTAACGCATTTTGTGCACGATAGTTTTCGCCAGCTTCAGCAATATCAGGTCTGCGTTCTAGCAGTAAGGATGGGATTCCATAAGGAATTTCCACTTTGTTATTTTGATCTTTTATGCTTTTTCCTGTAGTAATTGCACTTGGGTTTTGTCCTAAAAGCAAACTCAAGGCATTCTCTCTAATCGCCACACCACGACGAAATACAGGAATGGATGTAGCTGCTACAGCTTTTTGAATTTGGGCTTGGTTTAAGTCTAATTCATTAGAGTAACCTTTGTCATATCTTGCTTGAATAATCATCAAGGAACTGTCACGTGCAGCAAGTGTTTTCTCAGAAATGGCCAATCTATTTTGATAATCCAATAATGAATAATAAGACTTTGCAACACTACTTATTAGTGATATTTGCACCGCACGGTGCCCATATTCACTGGCTAATAAATCAGACCGAGCTGCAATACTAGCACTTCTATATTTCCCCCAAAAATCTAATTCCCAAGAAAGGGTAGGAGTGAGAAAATAATTACTAGTTACTTGAGCTAATCTCATTCCTGAAAAATTTCCAGAACTAGCACCCCCAGAAAAATCAATAATAGGGTATTGGTCGGCTCTTGTATAACCATACATGGCACGAGCCTCAGCAATTCTACTTGCAGCTAGGCGCACATCTTTGTTTTGGTCTAATGCTGTTTTGATAAGTTTATTTAATGTTGCATCGTCAAATATTTCCCACCAGCGTAAATTCAAAATAGTATCCTTTTGTGCGTTGGCTAAGGTATCGAAACGATATTTCTGTGAAGCATTGCTTTCCGGTTTCTGGTACTGCGGACCGAGCATACAACTGCTCATGGCCAAACTCATCAATACGAAAACGCTAAATATTTTCAGTAGATTTCTTTTCATCATTATGAATTTTTTTGTTCATTAGAATCAATGAGAATTTGAGCATCTCTCTGTTTCTCGTAATTAAAAATTTTACCAATAGCTACAAATAGCATGGGGTATAGAAATACGCCTAGAAAAGTTGCAATAGACATTCCCCCAAGCAAAGCCACTCCCATAACTTTTCGTGCTTCAGCACCTGTGCCAGAAGCAAGGACCAAAGGCAAAACTCCTAGGATAAAAGAGAAAGCTGTCATTAAGATGGGTCTAAACCTCGATCTTGCAGCTTTAATTGCCGAGTCGAAAAGGGATAGTCCATTTTTGAATTCGTCATTGGCAAACTCAACAATCAGAATAGCATTTTTAGCTGCCATACCGATAAGCATTACAAAGGATACCTGTGCAAAAATGTTATTTTCAAATGTTGGACTTATTTGTCTTCCCAACCAAAGGGCAAATAAGGCCCCAAAAATAGCAAAAGGAGTTCCTAATAAAATACTCAATGGTAGGGACCAACTTTCATATTGTGCAGCAAGAATAAGGAAAACAAAAAGTAATGAAAAAGTAAGGATCATCATTAAAGAGCCCGATGCTTTTTCTTCCTGAAATGACATCGCATTCCAAGCGTAGCTCATATCCGCTGGTAATTGTGCTTCGGCTACTTCTTTGAGTGCCGTTCTAGCTTGATCAGACGTAAAGCCTTTAGCAGGGCCACCGGTTACTTCAACAGATCGGTATAAGTTAAATCGTGTTGTATAATCAGGCCCTGTAATTGGTTTTACCGTTGCAATTGTTGCTAAAGGAACCATATTACCAGCATTATTCTGAATAAAGAAATTATTAATTTGTGATTCATCTACTCGATATTCTGGTTCAGCTTGAATATAGGTTTTGTATAACCTTCCAAAACGTGTAAAGTCATTTACATATGCACCGCCCATAAACGCTCCGACAGTTGAGTATAAGTCGTTCAAATTAATACCAAGCTTAAGTGCCTTTTCTTTATCAATATCCATAAATCTTTGTGGTACAGATGCTTGAAAAGTAGTAAATGCTTTTGAAATTTCTGGTCGTGCATTAGCTGCTTTAATGAATTTCATAGAATTCTCAGCAAGGTATTCAGGAGTATTACCTCCTTTATCTTGCAACATAATGCTAAATCCAGATCCATTTCCCAGCCCAGGAATAGCTGGAGGTCCAAATGCAAATGCTTGGGCACCTTTAATATCTTTTGCTAAACGTAGATTTATGGTATTAATCATCTCTTTTACTGTAACTTCTCTCTCTGACCAATTTTTGAGTGTAACAAACATAAATCCATTGTTCGGAACCATTGATCCTGAAAGCATACTATATCCAGTTGCATTGAGTACAAACTCAACATCAGGATATTCAAGAAGTATTTTTTCTATTTGGTTTGAAATAACACCTGTTCTTTGTAGTGATGCAGCATTTGGCAGTTGAACATTTACGTAAAAATAACCCATATCTTCTTCAGGTATAAAACCTCCGGGAACTAATTTTCCAAATAGGCCTGCAGCTATTGATAGGATAACAATAAATACAGCACTTCGTTTCAATTTACGAGTTACAATACTGGTGAAGCTCATATATGATTCAGTGCTTTTATCCATCCATTTATTAAATTTTCCAAAAAACCAACCTAATGGACCTTTATATGGTTTGGGTTCCCTTAGTAATATTGAGCAAAGCGCAGGACTCAATGTTAATGCGTTTATGGAAGATACAATTACAGATACTACAATCGTTATAGCAAACTGCTTATATAAAATTCCAGTGATGCCTGCCATTGCAGCAACGGGAATAAACACAGCAATTAATACAAGGGTTGTTGCAATAACCGGAGCGGTAACTTTAGCCATGGCATCTAGCGTAGCTTCTTTTGAATTCATACCCTTAGCAATATTTACTTGTACTGCTTCAACAACCACAATGGCATCATCAACCACAATTCCAATAGCTAAAACAAGGCCTAACAGAGAAAGAACATTGATGGTAAAACCAAGCATTGGAAAGAAGATAAATGCACCAATCAGAGATACAGGAATGGCTAAAGTCGGTATTAGTGTAGCACGCCAGTCTTGTATAAAAACAAAAACAACCAAAACAACTAATAATAGGGCCTCAATAAGAGTAATAAGAATATCCTTGATGCCGGCAGTAATGGGAAGAGTTGTGTCAAGTCCAACTTCATACTTAACACTTTCTGGGAAATTCTTAGATAGCAAGTCCATTTGTTCAATTACACTCTGAGCCAATTCTACAGCATTTGAACCTGGCGATTGATAAACTGATATAATTGCACAGGTTTGTCCATTGCTGCGAGGTATCATATTATAGGTTTCTACACCTAGGTTAACTGTTGCAATGTCGTTTACTTTTACTTGTGATCCGTCAGGATTTGTTCTAATTACAATATTTTCAAATGCTTCAACTGAGTTAAAACGCTCAGGTAATCTTACTGTATAGGTAAACTCTGTTCCAGGAGGAGCTGGCTCAGCACCAAATTTACCGCCTGGTACAATCACATTCTGCTGATTAATAGCATTCATAATTTCGGGAACTGTAAGTCCCATTTGAGCCAAGCGATCAGGCTTTACCCATATGCGCATTGAATAATTAGAAGCTCCCATAACATCAACTCGACCAATTCCTTTAATCCTGGCCAACTGATCCTTAATGTTAATTAAGGCATAGTTGCCAAGGAAATCTTGGTCGTACCTTCCGTCAGAAGTTAATGCTAAAGCCAACATGATATTAGGTAAGGACTTTTTGGTAGTGACTCCATACTTTGTCACATCAGAAGGTAGTTTTGCTGTAGCCGCAGAAACCCTGTTCTGAGCTAATACTGTGTTCATATCTGGATCAGTTCCCACATCAAATGAAATCTGCACAACCATACTTCCATCATTGGCATTAGTTGATTTCATATAAATCATATTATCAACACCATTCACTTCTTGTTCAATAGGGGTTGCAACAGATTCCTCTACACTAATAGCATTGGCTCCATTATACATTCCTCTTACTTCTACAATTGGAGGCGTTAAATTGGGATATTGTTCTAGCGCAAGATCGACTAATGACACTGCTCCTACAATTACTATCACAATCGCAATAACCATCGCAACTATTGGTCGGTGGACGAAAAAATTTCCTTTAGTTTCTGACATAATTCGAAATTATTGGTTTTCGCTTTTAAATTCTATTTCAATAGGCTTTATAGTAACATTATCTGCTACTTTTTGTATGCCGTCGATAACTATTCTATCACCGATTTTTAATCCATCACTGACAATGCACATATCGCCAATTTTATGACTTATTTTAAGTTGGCGAGTAATTACTTGGTTGCTGTCATTGATTGCAAAAGCAGAATACTGCCCTTGTAATTCAGTAAGGCAACGTTGAGGAATCAATAAAGCTCCTTTGCTAATATTCATTTCTGCTTTTATTTTAGAATACATACCAGGCTTGAGTAATCCTTCTGGGTTTGGGAATATAGCTTGAACCAAAATTGATCCTGTATTGGGGTCAACTTGAGCATCAATTGCATCAAAATGACCTCTATGATTATAGATGCTTCCATCTGATAATATGAGCTCAAGAGGTTGGTTTCCTGTAGCTTTATTTTCTGCTCTTTTTTCAACTTTATCTGCATCATCGAAAGTTCTTGCTAATAGCAAATACTCTTTTTCAGTGATGTAAAACTTTACTATAATGTTGTTTGTTTGAGAAACCATGTTCAAAATTACTGGATTTGGATCTCTACCAACAAACTCCCCAACCTTAGCTTTTGTAATGCCAATAATACCGTCAATTGGTGATTTTATTTGTGTGTAGCTGAGGTTTATTTCTGCTGAGCGAACATTTGCTTGAGCTGCCTGTAATGAAGATTGTGCAGCTTCATATTGTGCAGTTGCAGCATCCAAGTCGCTTTCACTTACTGCTTTTAATTTTGCTAAAGGTTTTATCCTATCTAAATCGGCTTTGGCTTTTACTAACATGGTTTGAGCTTCAGCAACTTTACTTTGTTGTGCATTAACTTCCGCAACAAAAGGTTGCGCATCAATTGTGTATAGCAATTGACCTTCGCTTACCTTTTTTCCTTCTGAAAAATCGATACTTTCTAAAAAGCCTTCAACACGAGCTCTAATTGGAATGTCTTTTTCACCATAAATTTGGCCTACATAATAGCTGTATAAGGGCACATCCTTTTGAATAACCTTCACTACTTGTATTTCTTGAACCGGCTTAGGGCCTTGGTTTTTATCGCTATTGCAGCTCAGTATGCTTATCAATACTATAAATAACACGCTACTCCATTGAAGTTTTCTTATCATATCTAATTATTGTTTAATTTATCTTTATTATATTTTTTTAGTTTTTTAAAATCTATAGCCAAGTTGAAAGCCATATCTAAATCCATAATATGCAAATTTTAATCTGCCACTCGCATCAATTGATTGGTGCTTAAGTGCTTGAGCAAGTACGGGATTTGATTCCTTCAATAATTCATATAACTCTTGGTAAAAAGGGTCGTCAGTACTAATTGTGTTCTCAAACTCAAAGTCGAGTTTTAAATCATAATAACTAAAAGATGGTCCCATCAATAATAGATCGATGGTAAATCGATCATTAATAACAAATTGATAACCAAGCTGAATTCCAAGACTATACCAGTTAAAATTACCATTATATTTAAGATTATTTTTAACAGTGCCATTGTCTATTTCTATTGTTGCATCTTGCCATATTCCATAGTAGGAAGTGTAAGGTGCCCAATATAATCCATCAGGAGCGGCAAATTTATTTCGATTTTTAAAGTAAAAACGATAGTCTGCGCTAAAACTAAATCCTCCTTTATTGCTTTGATCGAAAATGTGTAATGGATTACCTTCAACATCTGTCATTGGAGCTTTTTGAAGATAACCAATATTAATAGAAAAGCTTCGTGAAGAGTTGAGGACTCTTTCGTAGCCCAAAACTAAACTTTTGGATCCAACAACAAACATAGGAGTGGGATTCCAGCGAATGGTGTTTTTGTATTTTGACATGATTATGCTATCTTTCTCAGATGCAAATAAACACTGGCCAATGAGAATAAAAGCAAATAAAATAAAAATCCGATACATTTTAAAATAATGTTTAAATCTTACAAAATGATAATTCCTGTGATTATAGCCTTCATCAAGTGATTAACAGACTGATGAAGGAATGTAATTTAACGTGCTAAAGTAATAAAAAATGAATTTGTTAATACATTTTTTAGGCAGTGTTTCAACCCTTCAAATTTAATAGAATAGTTTTCAGCCAGTAAAGAAGTGATAAATTCACTATGATTTCTTCCTTTTCGGTAATAAGGTTCTCTTTTTGGATGTTTTAAGTATTTTGCAATTAGCTCAATATCCTCTGAAATATTAAGCACAGCGTGATAAAACATACTTTCTTTACTTCGGAAAATTGCAGAGCCAAGAATTTTTTTGTCTCCAATGGATAAATCAGAAATTCCTTTAGAATGTAAGTTTTGCACGCCCATCTGAACCAGACATGTGGTTATTGCACCATTAGCTTTTTCAAAATATTGTTTTGGTTTCCAATCTTTTATTATGGGCATTTTGATGGCAATCACAAGCATATTGGGAGTAAGGAGCACAGCTTCGCCTCCCGAAGCTCGTTGCAACACTGTAAGCTGATCAGCCAATGCAAGTTTCATATTGATTGATGATTCAGCCTGATTTGACCGCCCAAGGACAAGGTAATTCTTATCCGGTGTAAAAATCTTAAAGCCTGAATTCTGCTCGCTTTTTAGTAAGTTGTGATCGGGTAAATTATAGTTCATCTCAATTATTATTTGGATTGGCTAAAGTAGCAATAATTGAAAATATATTTCAGGTTTTTATTAAAATGCTTTGGTTGATAAAGTAAAGTAATAGCTTTAATAGGATTAATTTTTTTTATACTCAAAAAAGACATAAATATCTTTATAAACGTTTGGCAGTTAAAAAAATATGTTCTACTTTTGCAGCCCGATTTTCAGTATATGTGTTATTATACTGATGTTTAGGGAATTAGCTATTAATATAGCCTGTTTTTAACCGGAATATAGAGAAAGATGTCAGTGATGGTGCACCGACTGCCGGTATTTTTTGCCCGAACTCAGGATGTTTTAAAGCGTGATTTATTAATTTTTTATATTATTTAATACAAAACTAATGAATACTTTAAGTTATAAAACTATTTCAGCCAACACAGCCACAGCTCATAAGAACTGGGTGGTGTTAGATGCTGAAGGTGCTATTTTAGGGCGCTTAGCTTCAAAAGCAGCTTTTCTGCTAAGAGGTAAGCATAAAGTAGATTTTACTCCACACGTAGATTGTGGTGACAACGTAATTATTATCAATGCAGAGAAATTTGTATTGACGGGCAAAAAGATGACAGATAAACAATATGTGCGTCATACAGGCCATCCTGGAGGACAGCGTTTTGCTACTCCTGCTGAATTATTGGCCAAAAAACCAACCCAAGTTGTTGAAAAAGCAATCAAAGGGATGTTGCCGAAAAATAAATTAGGAAGTGCATTATTTCGTAATTTATATGTGTATGCAGGAACTGAGCATAATCACGAAGCTCAAAAGCCACAATTGTTGAACCTTAATGAACTTAAATAGGTATGGAAGTAATTAATGTATTAGGTCGTAGAAAGACCGCTGTTGCTCGTATTTATATGAGTCAAGGAAATGGAGAAATAATCGTAAATAAAAAGGATTATAAAGTTTATTTTCCAACTGGAACTTTGCAGTATATTGTTACTCAGGCTTTTGAGATCACTGATACTATTGGTAAGTATGACGTAAAAGTTAATCTTGCTGGTGGTGGTGTAAAAGGTCAAGCAGAAGCATTGCGATTAGCAATTTCTCGCGCATTGGTTGAAATAGATGCAGAATATCGTCCTCTTTTGAAGAAAGATGGTTTGATGCGTCGTGACCCTCGTATGGTGGAAAGAAAGAAGCCAGGTCAACCAAAAGCAAGAAAGCGTTTCCAATTCTCAAAACGTTAAAACAAGTTTTTTGTTTAGTATCTAAACTGCCGAGACTCACCAAATTTATTTGGAGGCTACTCGGTGGTTGATTTTATTCAGAATGTAAACAATTTAAAATTAAACAAATGTCAAAAACAAATTTTGATGACCTCTTAGATGCAGGCGTACACTTTGGTCACTTAAAGCGTAAATGGAACCCCAATATGGCTCCATATATCTTTATGGAAAAAAACGGAATTCACATTCTTGACCTTCACAAAACAATTGTACTATTAGATCAAGCTGCAGCTGCTGCGAAGCAAATTGCAAAATCAGGTAAGAAAGTTCTTTTCGTTGCCACTAAAAAGCAAGCTAAAGATATCGTTGCTGAACTTGTAACTAAAACCGGAATGCCTTATGCTACTGAGCGTTGGCCAGGTGGAATGCTTACAAATTTTGCTACAATTAGAAAAGCTGTAAGAAAAATGACAACCATTGATAAAATGGTTAATGAAGATTCTTATAAGAATTTATCAAAACGTGAACGTCTTCAGTTAGACCGTGAGCGTGCTAAATTAGAGAAAAACTTTGGTAGTATTTCTGACCTAACTCGTTTACCATCTGCTTTATTTATTGTGGATATCGTAAAAGAGAAAATTGCAGTTGCGGAAGCTAAGAAATTAAATATTCCTGTATTTGCAATGGTAGATACCAATTCAAATCCTAATGATGTTGATTTCGTAATTCCTGCAAATGATGATGCTTCAAAATCAATTGCTTTAGTTGTTGGTGTTATTTGTACTGCAATTGAAGAAGGATTGGCTGAACGCAAAATGGAGAAGGAAAAGAAAGCCAGTGACCAAGCAAAAGCAGAAGCAGATAGAGCAGCAGCAAAAGTTGCAGCAGTAGCTAAGAAGAAAGCGGATGCAGCAGCAGAGGTAGCTTCTACTGAAGATGCCGAAGCATAATTCAATTGATTGATAACATTAAAAAGATAAAATTAATATGGCAAAAATAACTGCTTCCGAAGTAAATGCACTACGTAAATCAACGGGTGCTGGAATGATGGACTGTAAAAACGCCTTAGTTGAAGCTGAAGGTGATGCTGAAAAAGCCATCGAGATTCTTCGTAAAAAAGGACAAAAAGTAGCTGATAAACGTGCCGATCGCGAAGCGACTGAAGGTGTAATTATTGCTAAAATTTCTAATGATAAAACGTTTGCTGCTGTTGTTCGTATCAGCTGTGAAACCGATTTTGTTGCTAAAAATGAAAATTTTGTAAATTTTGTTAGCGAAATAGCTCAAAAAGCGGCTGATGATAAAATTACAAATCTTGATGATTTGAAAAATGCTGTTATTAATGGCATTACTATTCAAGATTCTGTATTGGATCAACTAGGACGTATTGGTGAGAAAATCGAAATTGTAAGTTTTGAAACCATCTCTGATGCTATGGTATTTGGCTATGTTCATCCAGGTAACCGTTTAGCTACGATTATGGGTGTAAATAAAGCTGATGTTGCTGATATAGAAACTATTGGTAAAGAAGTGAATATGCAAATTGCAGCTATGGCTCCTATTGCATTAGATGCTTCTGGCGTTGATGCTAAAACTATTCAAACCGAAATTGAGATTGGAAAAGATCAAGCTCGTCAAGAAGGTAAACCTGAAGAATTGTTGGAGAAAATTGCCCTAGGTAAATTAAATAGATTTTACAAAGACAATACTTTATTGGCTCAGAACTTTGTTCGTGATAATAAAATTAGTGTTGATCAATACCTTAAATCTGCGGATAAAGATTTAACGGTTACTGGATTTTACAGAATAAGTTTATAATCTCAGGATATAACAATTTTAAAAACCGTCTAGCTTTTAGCTTGACGGTTTTTTTTTGCTTTGTTTTTTGGATTCATGGTTTAGAATAGTTAATGAAGCCTAAATCATTATTTAAAGCTCATTACTAAATTCGATATTTACATTTTTAAAACGGCTTTCAATTTCTTATAACCGTTTCGGCTTGAGTTTACTTTTTCGCCACTTTTTAAAATAATAATGTGCGAGTCTTTTTCCCATTGTTCAATTTTACTTATTCTGTCAATCCGAATTATATTGGATCTATGAACCCGAACAAATTCTGAACTACTAAGATGTTGTTCAATATAATTCATGGTCATATTTTTTAAATGCCGCTCACCAGGGATAGTATAAATAAAAACATAGTCATCTTGAGCTTCAATACGTTCGATATTCTTTGTGAGAATAATTTCAATTTTATTATTATTCTTCACTACTATCCTCTGAATAATCTCCTGTTCTTCTCTTACAAATTGCAGTAAATTATGAATTGGTGGATTTGAATTGTTCTGAAATCGTATTTTCTGATTTGCTTTTTCTAAAGCAGCGTCCAACCTTTTTTGTGAAAATGGTTTGAGTAAATAATCAGCTGCTCCATGTTCAAAGGCTTTTAAGGCAAATTCATCATAGGCAGTAGAAAATATGATGGCTGGAGGATTCTCAATTAGTTCTAGCATCTCAAATCCATTTAATTTAGGCATTTGAATGTCTAAGAATACTAAATCAGGCTTTAACTCTTTTATTGCTATAGCCCCTTGAAACCCATTTTCACATTCTCCAACAATTTCAAAGCTCGGATGAGACTCCATGTATTTAGTCAAGAGAATTCTTGCTGGCTTTTCATCTTCGATAATTAATACTTTTATTTTGTCTTTCATGACGTGCTACTTAAATTGTTTTATTTATTGGAATCCAAATGGTTACTGAAAATAGATTTTCTTTTTTCTGATATGATAGAAGGTTTGATTCCTGATAAGCTAGCTCTAATCTTTTGCTAATGTTGAGTAAGCCTGTTTCTGTACCCTTTTTTGAGTTTCCAGCATCAATATCAATTTCATTTTTAATGGTAATCTTTATCTTATCACCGATATTTTTAAAGAAGAAATCTATATTTATTGGTTTAGTACTTTCGTATATACCATGTTTTATTGCATTTTCGACAAGTGGTTGTAATATAAGTGAGGGAATTTCGACATTATTTAAATCTTTTGGCAAACTGCAGTTTAACTGTATTTTATCACCAAATCTACTTTTTTCAATTTCTAGATATAGCAAAGCATGCTCTACTTCAGTCTCAAGTTTTGTAAACTGATTCTTAGATGAAATTAGTGTATATCTGAAAAAATCAGATATATTAATAATCATTTCTTGTGCTTTTTCAGGATTAGAAGTCGTTAAAGAAGATGCTGAGTTTAGACTGTTGAATAAAAAATGTGGATTAATTTGTGCTTTAAGCATATCTAATTCAGCACTTCGAATCAGGTTTTCAATTTTTGCGGCATGCAAATCTTGGTCATTAATTTTTTTTAATGATGAAAAAAGGAAGTAGCTAAATATAAGCAGTAAATATACAGGTAGAAAAAGCAAAAAACGCCATAAAATAGTAGATGCAAAAATAGCTGATAAGTCTAAAGAAATTAAAGTAATTATCCCATAGCTAGCACCAATCCAAATGACAAAAATAATACCCATAGAGAGTAAATTCATCTGAATTGTTTTTTTCCAATCTTGAGACTCGAAAAAAGCATAACGTACCATATACCATATGCTTAGGCCAATTATTGCAAATATTAAATAGCTAATTAGAGCATCAGATATAGATAAGCTTAGAGGTAAATTAAAGGCTTTCCAAAGCACAAAAGAGTGGATACTACCCGGTAGTATCCACCATAATAAATAGAGTAATGTCCAAATGGGTTTTTCAATAAATGGGTTTCTCATCAGATGTTTAATATCTTTTAACTTCCCCTCCTCCAAAAATGGCTGATCCTCGAATGATTAACTGTCCAGTGGCTTCTGTTGAACGTATATAAGACATGTTCTTATTGCTAAATCCTCCAAAGATTGAAGAAACTTCAATCTTTACATCCCATTCAGAAGGAACATGCAATTCTACTCCTCCAAAAATCAAGGACACTTCTAAAATTTGAATACCTGGTGCTAATTTCACATTCCTAAAATTATATTTTCCACCACCCATAATCGCACTTATTTTTCCTCATTTAAAGTTTTCGCTCGTGATATGAAATTCACCTCCACTAAAAATATGGTTGTCGTTAATCATGTCAATATCAGTAAAATCGGACTTTTCAAATCTTAACTTCGCCTCATGAGGCCATTTTTTTGTTCCTTTTAGTAAAATAATTACACCAACACCAATTAATATGGCTGGCCAAAATAGCTGCCTAGTATCAAATGGAATATTGATAAATTCTGGAATGAGGAAGCTTCCACCAATAAAAATCATGATGTATCCTCCAATTTTATTTCCATTCTTTGAAATTGTTACCAGACCAATAGCTACTAATAATAGTTGCCAGTTGAAAATCATGTGAAATACTTCATAGGAAATATAATGTGATTTATAGGCAATAAGAATTACTCCCGAATAAATAAAAGAGAAAGCAAGCAAAAATCGGCTTAACGCTGTATGTTTGTGTTGCATTTTCGAATTAGAATTGTCAAATGACTCGTGGTTACTTGTATTGTGCATAATAAATAAAATTTTAGATTAATAATGATGCAAAACTAATACAGAACTAAAATAATAAAAACAGTTTTCGGCGAATGAACAGGTTTTTTCGGTAAAGTGTATTATAATAAGTTAATTTGGCAAAATTATAATATTCTACATTATGCATTTCAAATATTCCTTATCAACCAATTCAATTAAAATATTACTTTTGATGGCGATAATTATAATTGAAAAACGGATTATGAAATTTAATAGGATATTACTTAAACTAAGTGGTGAAGCCCTAATGGGAAATCTTCAATATGGTATTGATCCAGAGAGACTTGCTAACTATTCTAGTGAAATAAAGTTAGCATATGATCAGGGAACTCAAATTGCAATTGTAATTGGCGGTGGTAATATTTATCGTGGATTAAGCGGTGCTAGCCAAGGAATGGATAGAGTTCAAGGCGATTATATGGGAATGTTAGCAACAGTAATTAACTCCATGGCGATTCAAGGAGCTATTGAAAAACTTGGTATTGGAACTAAACTTTTAGGTGGATTAGAAATTGATCCTATTGCTGAAAGAATGAGTAGGAAAAAGGCCAACGAATATCTTAATGAGGGTAAAATTGTTATTATAAGCGGAGGAACTGGAAATCCATTTTTTACCACAGATACGGCAAGTGCCCTTAGAGCAATTGAAATAGAAGCTGATGTGATTCTTAAAGGAACTCGAGTAGATGGAGTATATGATATGGACCCTGAGAAATATCCTGAAGCCGTTAAATATCCTACTATAAGTTTCAAAAATGCTTATGAGAAAAAATTAGCTATCATGGATCTTACAGCTTTTACACTTTGTGAAGAAAATAATATGCCTATTTATGTTTTTAATATGAACAAAAAGGGTGAGTTGCTCAATGTTGTGAATGGAATTGATGTGGGCACTTTGGTAGAGTAAAATGAAGTGATATTCCCTTATTCTCTTCAAATAAATTTTATTGAAATTCATTATTGAGTACGCTATTTTTCTTGTTCTTCTTGGATTTCAAGTATAATTTCAGGTATTCTACCCTAAAACAAGTACCTGTTTTCAGGTATTTTACTTGTTTTGTGGGGATTACACAATAATCTGTTACTTATTGCTTGCAAAAAACTTTGAAATACATTATCTTTGCCAATTGATTTCAATCTTTAACATTCACGATTAAATTATATATTATGAAGAAAATTAGTCTCATCGTTATAGTCCTTATCTTAGGAGTTACAGCTCTTAAAGCGCAAAGTCCCAAAAAAATATTCAAAGTAGGTGAAACATTCTACGAAAGCGGAAATTTCCAAGATGCAGTTGATAGCTATACAAAAGTGTTGGAAATGGATCCCAATTATATAGAAGCATATAGTGCTCGTGCTGATGCAAATGTTAAACTTAATAAAATTGAAGATGCTTTAGTTGATTATGAGCGCGCATCAACATTGGATCCCAAAGAGGAAATTTATGCACTCAATGCAGCAAGGATGTCCTTTCAGTTGGAAAAATATGAAAATACAATTAAAAATTGTGACCTAGTTCTTTTACAAGATAAAAAGATGTTGGAAGCATATCACCTCAAGATTCGTTCACTTTATTATATTAAGAAATATGATGAGGCACTTGAAAATGCTAATAAAGCTGTAGATATTAAGAAAACATATGAAACATATTACGATAAAGCAGAGATCTTTTATGTGAAAGAAGATTACAAACAAGCCCAAGATTATTACCAAATGGCTATAAGTTCAGCCGTTGGAAATATTAACCCCTATATTGGGATTGCCAATGCATATTATATGCAACAAATGTATGACCAAGCAATTTCTTCTTCTAACTCTGCGCTTAGTATAGATCAGCGCTCAAAAGATGCTTATTGGATTCGTTCAATGAGTTATCATAAAAAGATGGATTATGTGAGCGCTGTCAATGACTTATCACAAATTATTGTACTTTACCCAGAAGCTGACTTTTTAGACGAAGTTTATTATAAAAGAGGTGAATACTATTTTGATTTTAAGCAGCATATCAATGCGATTAACGATTTTACGAAAGTAATTGATTTAGAAGAAAATAACTATCAAGCATACTTCAAAAGAGCTGCGTCTTATGAAGCCATTCATAGTTTTGATAAAGCTATTATGGATTACGAAAAGCTTGATTTAATGAATCTTCAATCAGAGAAAGCTTTGGTGATGCTAGCCGATGCCCATGTTAGACTTTTTGAGTTAAAACGTGAAATAGATAAACCAATAGTTGTTGTTCTTTCTCCCACAATTTCAAAAGCAAAAAAAATACAAATTATTAAAGGTACAGAAATACAAACAATTAGTGGAAGAATAGATGATGCGAGCCCTATAAAATCATTTTCAATTAATGGGATAAAAGTGTTACTAGACTCAACTTCAAAAAAGAATGAATTTACTGCTGAAATCAATATAGCTGGGAAAGCGGAAATTACTTTCGTTGCTTCTGATGTATATGATAATGTTATAACTAAAGTTTATACAATTGAGCAAACAGAAGTAGGATTACCTTTAGTTTTTCTAGTTCAGCCATTGGCATCAGATGATGGGCAAATTTATTTAGAGTCAGATGACCCAAGTTTATATATTGAGGGAACTATTTCTGACGAAAGTACCATTGCTAGTATCATGATTGATAGTGTAAACGCAAGTTTTATTCCCTCTGCTCTCAATCCTTCTTTTGCGGCTACTATTAGCTTAGCAAATAAAAAAATGATTACTGTTGAGGTAGTGGATATATTTGGTAATAAAACAATTAACCAATATATTTTAAATCGTGAAGGAGCAACTATAGCTGCTACTAATCCAATGGGAAAAACTTGGGTGGTGTTTATTGAAAATTCTAAATATCAAACATTTGCGTCGTTAGATGGCCCAACAAAAGATGTTTCGGTGATGAAATCTGCATTGGCTAAATATAATATTAACAATATTATCCATAAACGAGATATGACTAAAGCAGAGATGGATAAATTTTTCTCTATTGAATTGCGTGATTTGGTAATAAAAAATCATGTAAACTCTGTTATTGTTTGGTACGCAGGTCATGGAAAATTTCTTAATAATACTGGCTATTGGGTTCCCGTAGATGGAAAGACTGATGATGAGTTTACTTTTTTTAATATAAGTGCTTTAAAATCAGCCATGCAATCATATAGTTCGGTGGTTATGCATACTTTGATTATTACCGACGCTTGCGAATCTGGACCTTCTTTTTATCAAGCTATGCGCTCTGGTATCTCCGTTCGAGATTGCGGAGATTGGAAAGCTACCAAATTTAAATCTTCACAAGTATTTTCTTCAGCAGGATATGAATTGGCATCTGATAATTCACAATTTACAAAGACTTTTGCTAATTCACTGATTCATAATCCCAATGCTTGTATTCCTATCGAAAGTATTGTACTTCAAGTAAAAAGTGCTGTAGCAAAAAATAAGCAACAAGAACCTCAGTTTGGTAAAATAGACGGAATGGCCGATGAAAATGGCACTTTCTTTTTTATCCGTAAGTAACGATTACCATAGAATACAAAGAGAGAAAGTCACCGATTTTCTCTCTTTTTTTTAAATCCAAATCCTATGCAAAAGAATTCTACCGCCTACTTCGCTGCAATGTTTTTTTTATTTTTTGGCTTAGTTTGCAGCAAAACACTTTCTTCTCAAAAATATTTTTTTGATAACTATGGAGTAAAAGAAGGACTTGGACACTCCAAAGTCAAAGTAATTATCCAATCATCAGATGCTTATATTTGGTTAGGCACTACAAGTGGTCTTTCACGTTTTGATGGTGAAAATTTTACGAACTTTACTATTGATGACGGAATTGCTCCATTTGGTGTAAGTGCACTTCTTGAAGATACTGTTGGGACTATATGGATCGGCCATTTTTCTGGGAATCTTTCTATATATCGCGACCACAAATTCAGTGTGATTAAGCTTGATAGTGTAAACGGAGATGTTACTGATATTGAATTAGATAGTAAGGGAAGGATGTGGATTACTACTAGTGGTAGTGGTGTATATAGAGTTGACAAGCCTTATGAAAAAAATATTGTTATCAATGCTCACTTAAGTTCGAAGGAAGGTATAGATAATATTATTTTTTCATGCGTCAATACTAAAAGTTTAGGGATGCTTTTTGTAACTCGATATGGAGTTAAGTTTTATAATAAAAAAATACAAGCTTACGAATTTGTAAACGAACAATTCTTTGCTTGGCCACAGTACTTCAATATTATTAAAGTGGTAGAAGATAAAGCCGGTGGTTTGTGGGTGGGAACATTTAATGGCGGTTTGTATTATTATAAAGATATAAATACTAAGCCTGAAATATATGATAGAAGAGATGGTTTAGCAGATAATTGGGTGAGTGATATATACATTGCTAAAGATTCAACAGTATGGATAGCAAGCTTTAATGGTGGAATTTCACATTTTGCTAATGATACCATGATTACATATAATGAAGCTAATGGATTGCCAGAAAATAAAATAAATTGCATCACAGGAGATATTGAAGGAAATATATTAATTGGTACTTATTCTAACGGGATTTCAATTTATAAAGGATCATCTTTTTTAAATTATAGTAGATTTATTGAAGATAAGGCAATACAAGTCAACTGCGTTTCTAAAGGTAAACAAAGTGATTTCTGGTTTGGAACCAACGAAGGATTGTTTCATTATTTTACAGAACCCGATCAGAAATCTCAAACTGTAGTTTATAGAAAAGATGGCATAAATCTTCAATCAAATGATATTCGTTTTTTGAAGAAAGATAAAGAAGGTAATCAGTGGATTGGTACCTCCGATGGGGGGATTGCCTATTTTGATATTGCTAAAAAGAAAATCGTGTATCCGTTTATTCCTAATCAACTACTTAATCAGGCCAATAATTTTATTCCCAAAGTCACGGCATTAGAGTTTGATCAACACGGAGATTTGTGGATTGGGTCACTAGGAGGGCTTATCTACTATAATATTAAAGAGAATTCCACTGCATTAATTACTCAAAGTCAAAATCTGCAAAACAATGATATTTCTTCTCTATATTGTGATGATAATGGAATTTTATGGATAGGACATAGAGGTAAAGGATTAACTCGTTTGGAGGGAACCGAGTTTGTTCCTTATAATATTGGATTGGAGGTAACGCCAACCTGCATTTCTGGCAATGATAAAGAGCTTTGGATTGGTACGGAAGGAATGGGTTTGCTAGTTGTAAGAGATAAACTTATTACCAATCATTATAATATTGAAAATGGTTTGCAATCGAACCTTATAACAGCATTAAGCATTGATGAAGATGGCAATATAATCATTGGTACTAACTTAGGGCTTAATAAATTAAATGTGCAAACAGGAAATCTTTTGGCTTTTGGTGCAAAAGATGGTTTTGTTGGAATTGAGGTTAAACCCAACGCATTTTATAAAGAATCTAATGGTAATATTTGGAGTGGAACAGCAGAAGGAGTTACTAAAATATTCTCTAAATTATTGAAAGCAAATGAACTTCCTCCAATAACTAGAATTACAAGGTTGAGAATAAATTTGGAGGATCGAGATTTGGTACAGTCAATGGAACTACCTTATCAAGATAATTCCATTTTAATAGATTATAAATCTTTGTGTATTTCAGATGCCTCAAAAGTAGCTTATAAGGTTAGATTATTAGGTGCTGAAGAAGAGTGGCAACCAATCACAGAACAAACTTATGCCAATTATCCAGCATTGCCACCTGGCGATTATACTTTTCAAGTTATAGCACGTAATAATTCTAATATCTGGAATGAAGAGCCCCAAAAATTTTCGTTTACAATAACGCCTCCATTTTGGCAAACAATTTGGTTTTATAGTATTGTCCTCTTTGTTTTTATAGTAGGAGTTGTTTTATTTATTAAAATTAGGGAGCGCCAATTGAAGTTAGATAAGGCAGAATTGGAAATGAAAGTGGAAGAAAGAACAGCTGAAGTTCAGGAAAAAAGTAATCAATTGGCCAAAAAGAATAAAGACATTACAGATAGTATCAATTATGCAAGGAGAATTCAGAGAGCAGTAATGCCTCCTACCACGCAAATGGAAGAACTCTTAAAATCTTCCTTTATATTTTACAAGCCAAAAGATATTGTAAGTGGTGATTTCCATTGGAATACATACCACAATAATCGATTAATTGTTGCCGCTGCAGATTGCACAGGACATGGAGTACCTGGAGCATTTATGAGTATGATTAGCATTAGCTCCTTAAATAAAGTAGTTAAGGAAAAGCAAATTGTAGATCCTGCTAGAATATTGGATCATATGCGTTATGACATCGTTAACGATCTGAAACAGAGTGGAGATGTGCAAGCAAAAGATGGATTGGATATCGCATTGTTGTCTATTGAGCCTGAATCAAGAATTGTTCATTATGCAGGTGCATATAACTCATTATACATTATCAAAGCCAAACCAATTAATGAGGAGGAGTTGAATTTTGATTTTAATTATTCATTATTTTCAGACCGACTAATTGAGGTTAAGGCAGACCGAATGCCAATTGGTATTTCGGAAAGAATGGATTCAAATTTTACAACTAAAACTATCCAACTAGAGCCCGGTGACTCAATTTATATTTCAACAGATGGATATATTGATCAGTTTGGAGGTGAAAATGGTAAGAAATTGATGTCTAAAAAGTTTAAGCAACTCTTACTTGAATTACCCTATTCAAAGCCCGAAGAATCATTACAAAGCCTAGAATATCAATTCATTACATGGAGAGGAAAGCATGAGCAAATTGATGATGTTTTAGTTATTGGTATTTGTTTTTAATATTTTTTTACGGTTTTAATTATTTATGTAAATTAGTGCCTTATTATAATTCATAAAATCAACTCTATGAATACATACGAAAAGTTTCGAGAAATGATGGATAACCATATTATGTTATCATTCAAAGGCGAAATCACTTCCGATATTATTAACATGGTTTTACAAATCATGGAAACCAGATTAGACGCAGTTTCTGAAAAAGGAAGTGTGAGAAAAAAAATATTTAACGTCCTAGTGGAATGTATGCAGAACTTATATCATCATTCTGAACCAGAAGTGGAAGGAGCGCTAGATACAAGGCGAGCAATGTTGGAACTATCTTACGATTTAGATTATTATTATATTCTTACTGGTAACTTTATTCAAACCAAAGAAATTGCTCCATTACAGGAACGAATTGATCGGGTTAATTCCTTGTCAAAAGAAGATTTGCGAAAGTATTATCGAGAAATTTTAGATAATAATTTAATATCCAATAAAGGAGGTGCTGATCTTGGAATGATTGATATGGCTAGAAAATCAGGAGAAAAACTCCAATATAATTTTACGGAAGTAAATGAAAGTTTATCATTTTTTGATCTTACAGTTAAAGTATCGAAGAAAAATGAAAGTAAAATAACAGAGAAAGTTAATTGAATTAAATCATAAAATAAAATATACAATGGATAATTTAACAATTGAAGGAACCAAACAAACTCCAGAAATATTATTTGATGCTGCATCTGGAATATTGAAAATTTCGGGACGTTCAATCCCAGAAAATACTTTCGAATTTTTTAATCCAGTACTCGAATGGCTTGATGCTTATAAGGCTGAAGCTCCAGATAAAATAATTGCAAAAATAAATCTTGAGTATTTTAATACCTCTTCTTCAAAATATATACTTGAAGTTCTAAAGAGGCTTAAAAGCATAATGGCAGATTCAAAAGATGTACTCGTGCAATGGTTTTATGAAGAGGATGATGAAGAGATGATGGAAACAGGTGAAGATTATGAAGATGTAAGTGGTTTACCTTTTGAGATTATAGCTGTAGAGGAAGATTAATTATTTAAGATGGCTGGACAAAGTATTTATCAAAGGGAAATTGAGAATCTTGAACAAAGCAAGAAATTCCTTCAAAGTAGTAATTATTCACAAGTTGAATTACAGCTTGAGTATAAGAAACTGGTTGAAAACTATGAGGAATTAATTGACCAAGTTAAGATTATTACCAAAATTAGCGACCGACTACAAAATAAGCTAAACAAAACCAATGATGCTCTTGAAAATTCTAATATTCAGCTTAATAATCTTAATCGCCAGCTGAATGAAACTATTGATCAGCTTACAGAGGCCAAAATCGGACGTAAAGCCGGTACTATTGTAATGATAGTAGTATTGGCTCTTTTTCTTATTTCTGAAGCTTTTATAGAACCCATTATTGATAGGGCTTTCCCAGATAATTTTTTAGTGGGTCTAGGACTAAAATTAGTTGTTGCGATACTTATTAAACCAGGTGAAGATTTTACCAATAAATACATGCTTAGGCAAGCCCGAAAAAAACAAATTGAAGAATCTAAGATTAAAAATTAGAATAGGATATTACCTTCTTATTATAAATTCAATTATGTAATCTTTGCGTTTTTGCAAAGCTTTTAGTTGTATTTTTGGCGAACACATATTGAAAAGAAATACATATATAAATGATTGATAATCAAAATAAAAGATACTTTTTTATATTTTTAGCACTTTTTTCACCTTTATTTTTGCTTGCCCAAAATGGAACTATCCGCGGTGCAGTTACGGATAAAGAGAGTGGTCAGCCAGCTTTATTTACTAGTGTTTATTTAAAAGGGACAACCCATGGATCAGTTACTGATCTCAATGGATTTTACACCATTTCGAAAGTTCCTAAAGGGAAATACAAGCTTATGGTGAGTAGCTTGGGATTTGATACGGTCAGTATTGATATTAGCATTAGTGGTAACGATGTGATTACTAAAAACATGACATTAGTAAAAGCCTCTTACGAAATTGCTGGGGCTACTATTTCAGCAGAACGACAAACTTCACTTATTGACCCAACAACTTCAGTCATTAAGGTGACTACCAAGAGCATGAATAGATTGCCAACCATTGGTGGTCAGGCTGATTTTGCACAATATTTACAAGTTGTACCAGGTGTTGTATTTACTGGTGATCAAGGAGGACAGTTATATGTTCGAGGAGGTACTCCTGTTCAAAATCTCGTCCTGCTTGACGGTATGATAGTTTATAACCCCTTCCATTCCATTGGATTATTTTCTGTTTTTGACGCAGATATTATTAGTAATGCGGATGTATATACTGGCGGATATGGTGCTGAATATGGAGGTCGAATCTCATCAGTTATGGATGTTACGACCCGCTATGGAAACCCAAATAGGTTAGCAGGAAAAGTTGATTTGAGTACATTTGGAGCTAAATTCCTGCTCGAAGGTCCATTGCTCAAAGCTCAAGATGCGGAATCAGGAAGCATTACTTATATACTTTCTGCTAAAAAATCTTATATAGATCAGACCTCTGAATCCCTTTATGGTTATGTAAATAATGGTGACGGCTTGCCATTTACTTTTGCCGATTTCTATGGTAAAGTATCGTTCAATGGGACAAATGGTAATCGAGCAGATGTTTTTGGTTTCAATTTCAATGATCAAGTGAGCTATCAAACAATAAATAATTATGAATGGCATTCCTATGGTGGTGGTATGAAATTTACTGTGGTACCGGGTACTTCTCCTATGTTATTATCAGGTAATATTTCCTATTCAAATTATAGAATTGAGTTGAATGATGGTTCAAAAGTACCAAGAAGTAGTGAAGCTGGTGGTTTTAGTATGGGACTAAATTTTACTTATTTTTTAGGAAAAAACAGACTTATATATGGTGTTGAAATGAAGGGCTTTAGAACGGATTTCCAATTTAGCAACTCTTTAAATAGACTTATTACTCAGGCTGAATCTACTACAGAATTAGCCGGTTATGTTACATCACGTTTATTGCTTGGTGAAAAAATGTATAAAAACAGTCAAAAAATTTCGAAGTTAATTCTTGTCCCAGGATTGAGGGTTCACTATTATGCATCGCTAGCTAATCTTTCTATTGAACCACGATTGGCTGTAAAATATAATGTAAATCCAAGTCTAAGACTAAAGGGGGCGTTTGGTTTGTATTCTCAAAACATTATCAGTACTGCCTCCGACCGTGATGTTGTCAATCTGTTTTATGGTTATTTGTCGGGTCCAGATAATTTGCAAAAAGAATTTGATGGCGATCCTGTAACCCATAAACTTCAAAAATCCACTCATTTAATTGCTGGTTTTGAGTATGATTTACATAAATATTTGACATTAAATTTTGAAGCATATTATAAATGGTTTAGCCAGCTTACCAATATGAATAAGAATAAAATATTTGATGATTCACCACAATATATTGATAAACCAGATGCATTGAAAAAGGACTTTATAATTGAAACTGGTGATGCGGAGGGATTCGATGTTTCCCTTAAATATCAAGATAAACGATTTTATGTTTGGGCTGTATATTCACTGTCTTTTAATCATCGTTATGATGGGTTGATATCCTATATACCTCATTTTGATAGAAGGCATAATGTTAATTTAATGGCCTCATACGCGTTTGGAGAACAAAAGCTTTGGGATGTAAATGCGAGATGGAATTATGGCTCTGGATTTCCTTTTACGCCAACAGCTGGTAATTATGAAATTATGAATTTTCAAGATGGAATTGGCTCCGATTATATTACCAGTAATGGTGATGTAGGTATAATATATGGTAGTATCAATAGTAAGCGACTTCCTGATTATCATAGACTTGATGTTGGGATTAAAAGAAAATTTGTATTCTCTGAGAATTCTGTTCTCGAAATAGCATTGAGCATTACAAATGTATATAATAGAGCCAATATCTTCTATATTGATCGTATCACTAATGAACGAATCAATCAGTTGCCATTTATGCCTTCGCTAGGTCTTAATTATTCTTTTTAACTATGTGTGGACGATATGTTTTAGTCCAGAAAATTGAAATCATTGAAAAACGCTTTAATGTAATAGCACCTAATTATTTTGAATGGCAGCCAAATTATAATATAGGACCAGGGACATTTGCACCAGTTATTACTTCTGAAAATCCTAAAGAACTTCAGCTTTTCCAATTTGGGATGACTCCATTCTGGGCTAAAAAACCGATGTATTTATTTAATGCTAGGGCTGAAGGAGATAAGAATAAGGAGAATGATGTTGATTTTCATGGTAGCAATGACATCATTTTGAAGCCTGCATTTAGAAAACCAATTAGGTCGCAACGTTGCCTAGTTATAGCGGATGCGTTTATTGAAGGGACTACAAAAGATGGTTTAAGCAATCCCTATTTAGTTTATTTGATCAACAAAAAACGCCCTTTTGCTTTTGCGGGGATTTATGACACATGGCTTAACCCCGAATCTGGAGAGGAACTCAATTCATTTTCCATTATTACCACCAAGGCAAATTCTTTAATGCAAAAAATCCCACATCATAGGACACCAATTATTTTGCATCAACCTTCAGAAAGCAAATGGCTAAATCCGAATACCGCTTTGACAGATGTTACTAGGATGCTAAAATCAATTGATGCAGATTTAATGAACGCATATCCTATTTTAAACCGAATCAAGAACCCCAAAGAAAATGATAAGTCCTTGTTAGTGCCTAAAGGAGAGCCACTAGTTGTTGAATCACAATTGAGGAGTAGTAACTCTCTCCATTTACAAGGTATGGGAAACAGGAAAAAGCCTCAAGAATATTCTAGAGAGTAAAGATTCAGTAATTTATATGAAGTTTTCTAAAACATAAAATAGGTAGAAAATAATAATCTGAAGTTACTTGCTGGAGTAATATTTGTCGGTATAGCATTGGAATCATAAGTTGAGCCATAGTTAGCCACCGTGTATTCTCCTTCGATGGCAAACTTCAATTGCTTAAACGTATAAGAAATCCTAGGTGAAATCCGGTACATACTCTCAATATTAGTTCCTAAACCATATTTTGGTCCTATCACCTGTGTATTAGCACCTAGATTTTTACTATATCCTCCGAAGATGCCAACTTGGATTTTTGTTCCATTCGTTTGGATGTCTATCCATGCAGAAGCTGTATTTAAAGTAGTGTATTTTACATATCCCTTTACTTTTTCTGTTGAATCAGAAATTGCAATGCCACCAATAGATAATACATCGGCCATATTTTGACCATAAATTCCCTGTAATTTGAAGGTTATGTTTTTGGTTTTTATTTTAGCAAATACCAGAGCATTATAGCCCCCAACACTTTCTTGAGTAGCATAATTTTGAGGCGTAACAAGTTGAGGTACTATTTTTTTGTAACTTGCACTTGCACCAATTATAATTATTTTATTAGGTACAAAGTGAGCTTGGGCACTCAATTCAGGCATCCCTGAATTCATTAAAAACTGTCCACTTGAAATGGATGACGTTGGGACTGATGGATCAGGACCTATGCTCGTATAATCTCTTTGTGAATTAGCAATGGCAATCAATTTTACTTTGCCTAATTGATGACTTAATCTGATTTGTGGGTTTCTACCAAATGGTTGAAATGGAACGCCTGTATTGAAAGAAATAGTCCCAGGAAAGCATTCTGGAATAAACATTGGGATCCAATACTGACCAATTAGAAGTTCAGTGGAAGTCCAGTTTAGTTTTATAAAAGCATGTCTTAATCTCAGTAAATTGATATTGACGTTGGATTGTCCAAAAAAATCGGCTTCAATTTTTGCAGAAGCATTTGCATTTAGAAACTTTGCTCCTGATACGGTTAATCCAATTCTACTTTGAATCGAGAGGAAGTTGAAGCTTCCTGCGTTATTGATGTCATCTCCATTTGCATCTAAAGAAGCTGGCTTTGGAAATAGCAAGAAATGATTTTCACGAGCGGCTACAGTTTGACGTGTATCCCAAAATAAGTCGTTTTTCACGAAACCATATACTGATAATTTAATGGAGTCTTTAGCTGAACTTTGAGCAATGCTAAACAATGGAAGACTTGTAAATATTACAGTGGTAATTATACAAGAGAATTGTTTCAAATTCATCTTTAATTTGATGTTTTTAATATTTATTCTCATAAGATTAGTTTATTTATTTTCGGGAAATAGTTTGTCAATGATATTGATTTCTTTAAGTGGTTTTCCAAGAATTATGTTAATATTATTTTCGGCTGATAGATTATTGGGCCAAAGTTTAAGTGCCTTTTCATAGTTGTTGAGAGCCTCAATATTTTGGTTAGATAGTCTAAAAATTAGTCCTAAATTAGTATAGCTGACAGATAATCGGCGTGCTATTTCTTTTTGAGCGACTATGATGTCATCTGTTCTTTTGGAGGCGTATTCTATGGCTTTTTTTCGCTCATAACCATATTTGCTTGAAAAATATATTGTATTCATTCGTATTTTAATTTCATCCTCGCTCAATACTCCAAACTCCTTAGTCCAGTTTGTATAAACTTCAATGCTTTTATTTACAGCATCTTGAGCTAAACATAACAAAGAGTCTTTTTTTATACTATCTGTTTCCGTTAATGCTATTTGAAGCCATATTGCTCCACGGTTATTACTAATTACTCCTATTTCATAAGAGTTTTTATAGTCATCATACTGATTATAAATTATAAAAACAGTATCTAAAATCTGAAATAACTCAGCATAGCTTAGGTCATGAACTGATGAATTGTATTTTGCATATTTTGATTTTGCCGATATAATACGAGGGTCTTCTGCTTCATTTACTCCAGTATAGTAATTTAAGGCTAAGTATAAGCAACCCACGCTGAACATCACCATTATACTCGTGAGGATAATAGTTGATTTTTTAATTTTAATTATTTTGTTCAACATGGGTTGCTTAAAGTTTTTATTTAGATATACAGATTAGCTATGTACTTTTTCAACTAAAAACTTTCTAATTTCATAGGGTGTTGGCTCAGTCATATTGGAGACTATAATATTTGTAAGAATAGCCAATGGAGCACCTATCCAAGCAAAATACCAAGCGCCTAACCAATAGTTAACAAATGATTGTAATGGAAGTTCGAGGCTAAATTTACCTGCAACAAAGTAAAATATTGCAATAAAAGAAACTGTTAAACCAACAATTAATCCCGCAGTTGCACCCTGCCTGTTTGAACCGCTCCACCAAATTCCCAATAAAAACATTGGAAAAATCGTACAGCCAGCTAGTGAAAATGCAACAGCAACTAGTTGACCGATTAATGCAAGTTTTAATAAAGCTAGTAGAGCCACAATTATTGCCATTAATATAGTAGCTAATCTTGCCATACGCAATTGTTTTTTTGGTGGGCAAGTTGGATTTATAATTTTAACATAAATATCGTGTGAGAATGCAGATGCTCCAGCAACGAGGAGACCTGAAACAGTTGAAAATGCAGCTGAAACACCTCCCGCAGCAAGTAATCCAACAATCAGCGGGTTAATGTTTCCAAGCTGAGCAGTATATACTACAATAGCATCAGGAGATAGTTTTCCTATTTCAGGGCTTGCTGATAATATGGTTCCAAAAGCAGAATATATTGGAGCTCCCCAATAAAGTAGGCTTATAAAAAACAAACCCCAAACTACCGACCATCTTGCATCGCGTACTTTAGGAACTACATAAAATCTTTGAATTACATGAGGCAAACCAGCCGTTCCAACCATTAAAGAAAAAGCTATAGCCATAAATTGAAAAAAAGTTTGACCTGAAGATGGATCCCATGGCATCGCATATTCAGGACTGGGTGTTATAGCGAAATCATTTCCATAAGAGTTGACCATACCTACAACCTCCTGTGCTGGAATTCCATTTACAATATCAGAAACTACTGATCCGTAACCAATTTGGGGAATTAACCAAAAATAATCGAATTTATAGGTTAGTAAGTATAAAGGTATTAAAAATGATATAATAATAATAATATATTGAATTTGCATATTTTTCGTCACGCCTAGCATTCCAGAAATAAGAGTGTAAGTTAAAACCACCGAACCTCCTACTAGCACAGCTAAGCTATAATCTATACCTAGAATCCACTTGAATAATAAGCCGATTCCACCAAATTGGCCTACACAATACGCTACTGATATCAAGATTGCTACAACCGCTCCTGAAATTCGTAGTGTTTTGGAATAGAACCGATCTCCGATAAAATCTGCAGCAGTATATTTTCCATATTTTCTAATTTGGCCAGCCATCAGAATTAAAAGTAATACATAGCCACCGGTCCAACCTATTACGTAGGCCAATCCGTGATATCCTGAGCCATACATAAGTGCTGCCATACCAAGAAAAGATGCCGCACTCATCCAATTTGATGCAATTGCCATCCCTGATCCAATAGTAGAAATTTTGCGACCAGCGGAGTAGAAATCGCTCGTGTCTTTAGCTTTAAATAGAAATCCAACAAATATGAAGATAGCTAGTATGCTAATTAGAATAATCGCTGGCCCGATCTTGAATCCTCCTTCTAATTCACTGGAAGTACTTGCTAAAAGTAAAGAAGGGCTTAATATCGATATGATTAATAAAAGTTTTCTCATAATTCAATTTTTTGATATTTTTTTTTGATTTAGTATTCGTCTTCAATGATCCCTAATTTCTTTGTTCGTATGTCGATGGCGATACAATAATATAAACATATACCGACAAAGAGGATCAAGAGAAATACGGCAGTATAAAAGTAATGAAAGGGAAATCCCAATAGTACGTAATCAGTTAAAAATGATTGATTGTGGATGAGGTATTTAGACATTACAGTTTCGATATTTATGAAATCAATATCTTTCGTTTGAGCAGCAGCTAACTCAAGAGGTATTAATTTAGCCTCCAATGAATAGGGGGGGACTCCAATAAACTCTGCTGCGATATCTCCTATTTCTTTTTTACTGTCAGAGTATGTAGGATTGGAGAATTCAAGTTTCTTAAATTCTTCAATTTTATTTATAAAACTCAATTGGTCAGCTTCCGGCAACAACCCTATTGTTAATTTACTAACAGAGCTATTTAAAATAAGTCTGTCGGCTGGCTTAATTGTGATTTTGCCTAGAACTGAAAGTGCAGATTTAATATAAATCTGTTTTTCCTCAACACTGGCGGTGCTGGTTTTAATATTATTCCAAACCAATTCGTATTGAGTAAAAGCTTTTTCTGGTCTTGGCTTTTCAACAACTTTCAAAAGAATTTGGAATCCAAATATAGCTACGGCCCAAATACTCACCAATACTAATATGAGGTTTCTATTTATTTTAGACATCTCTGTCGTTGGTTTGAAAAAACTTATATTATAGTCTTTTTCATCATCGATAATTTTGTTTTCCATAAGTAGTGTTTATGTAATTAATCTGTATAATGTTTTGCATATTGATTCTAAATAAACCTGTAATAAAATGAAGCTGCGAATATAATATTATTTGTTATTTGAATAACAATAATATTAAATTTTTTAGCAAATCTTTGCTTGATTAATAGAAAAGTCTAATTTGAATTTCCTTTAAGCGTTATGGCGAGTTATTGTTGAATCATCAAGTTGCAATATCAACTTGATTTCAACTCTTATACAAATTGTCAATTAGAATTTATACTCTAAACGTTTTTGTTTAAATTTAATAAATTTATAGAATTATGAATAAGCTTACCCTCAGGAGTATATAGGTACTCTATAAAATCTTTGTAGTTTTGCTCCACTTTGCTTCTTACCATCTTCATAGTAGAATTTACCATTTTGTTTTCTTCAGTAAAACCTTCTGATAAAATACCAAACGTTGCAGGTATCCAACGGTGAGGAAACATATTTTCGAATATACCTTCTGGAAGATAAGAATTTATTTCCTCTTGAATAATTTCCAAAGCAAGTTCTGCTCCTTCCGCATCACTAAGTTTAAGGCCTTTTTGAGCGACCGCTTTATTCAGCAAAGTAAAATTAGGGTGAATTAATGCAATAGTATAATTGTTTTGGTTATTGTATAGCATAACTTGTTCAAAGTATAGTGACTGTTCAACAAGTGCTTCTTCAATGCCCTCTGGGCTGTATTTTTCACCGTCATTTCCAATAAGCAGACTTTTAAAACGACCCAAAACATAAAGAAATCCATCATTATCCATATATCCCATATCTCCAGTAAAGAGCCAACCGTCTCTCAAAGCTTCGTTGGTTGCTTTTTCATTCTTCCAATACCCTTTCATAATATTATCACCCTTTACTACAATTTCACCTTTTTCTCCAATGGGGAGTTCTTTCCCTTTATCATCACAGATTTTTAGTTCAAGGTTTTTAACAATAAAACCAGAGGAACCGAGCTTGTGTTTTTTTGGAGCATTAGAAGAGATAATAGGTGCAGATTCTGATAATCCGTAGCCTTGGTACATGGGTATTCCAATAGCGTAAAAAAACTTTTGTAATTCAAGATCAAGCAGCGCTCCGCCTCCAATAAAGAACTCTAATTTGCCACCAAAACCAGCTCTTATTTTACTAAATAGAATCTTATCATATAACCACAATAATGGTTTTTTATAGAAGTCAGCTGGTTTTCCTTTATCCCAACCTATTCCATTATAAGAATAAGCTAATTTTAAAGCTGAGTTAAAAAGCTTTTCAATTTTAGGGCCTTTTTCTTTTATGCCATTTTCAATATTTTTCTTGAAGTTTTTTGCTAAAGCAGGAACGCTTAGAAGAAAAGTGGGTTTTGTTTCCCTGATGTTTTTAGGAATGTTACGAAGAGTTTCGATGAGGTTTTTCCCGACTTCAACTACTGATAAACTTGCTCCATTGTCAATAAGAGTATATAAACCTACAGTATGTCCAAATGAATGATCCCAAGGCAAAATCAATAAAGAAGAGTAATATTCTGGAACATCGATAAGTGTTTTGGCTTGAGCTACATTGGCAGTGTAATTATTATGTGAGAGCATAATGCCTTTAGGATCGGCAGTTGTTCCTGAGGTATAACTAATATTAGCTAAATCATTTCCTGAAACTGATTTCCACTGCTGTTCAAATATGTCCTTTTTTAGAGTATATTCCTGAGTCCCGATTTCCAACAGCTCTTGATAACTTATTTCATCTTCCTCTAATAGAAATTCGTTATTATCAGTCAATACTATTAATTTCTCAACGGTAGAAAGAGAGTTTTTTAATGGTCTGATTTTCGATAATTGCCGTTCCGAAACCACTACGAAACGACAGCCACTATGATTTATTCTAAAGGCAAGTTCTTCTGATTCGTTAATTTTGACAGATAAAGGAACATTAATTGCTCCTAAATATAGCATTCCTAGTTCCGAAATCAACCATTCGCTTCTACCTTCTGAAAGTAGAGCAAGCCTGTCTTCTCTTTTAACTCCTAGAGAAAGTAGTCCGATTGCAAAATGGTAAACCCTACTTTTTATTTCCAAATAACTTATCGGTTGGTACGTATTTCCATTTCCTTTTTCTAACACCAAAGTGTTATTAGGATATTTACTTACACTATTTTCAAAGAGTTGAGATATGGTCATCATGCTTAATTATAGGTTATAAATTAGGAGGCTAAGGTAGTATTTTTTGATTAAGCAGTGCAAAAAAAAAGCCATTCGCCTCAGGCGAATGGCTTTTTTGCAAAGCTGTATTGATTTATTGAATCACAGTAAAGTCAACTCTACGATTAGCATGATCTTTTGGGAAAAGAAGAAGTCTTTTCCCATTTGGTTGCATTTCGAGTCTATTAGCTTCAATTCCATAATCTTCAGTTAATATTTTATATACTTTCTTACAACGACGATTACTTAAGCCTTCGTTATATTTGTCAGAAGCATGTATATCTGTATTACCAGAAATTAAAATGCGAGCATCAGGAAATTGTTTCATATATAATGCTACATTAATGATGAGGAAGTCTCCTGTTGAGTCAATAGCAGTTTTATCGTATTCAAAGAAAACTGGAGAAAAGAAAACTGCAGGAGCACCACTTCCTCTTCTACCTGGACTAGCAGCAACTGTTGTTGGAGTACCAGTTGAATCAGGAGATACTAAAGCAATTCCTTGGAAGTTCACAATTGATCCCTTTGGACTATCAAGTTCAAAATCTCTACAGTCAGGAACTAAATCGCCATCACCATCAGCAGTTGATGTGTCACAAGGATTAATTTTGTTCTTTTCTTCACAACAAATTTTACTAGCTTCAACATCGTTACCCATATCTACGATTTTTTCTTCCATAGCTTTTAAATAATCAGGCTTTGGATTCCATTTGTATGCTTCTTCATGCTTTCCAAAAGTATAATGAAGCCCTAAAGCTATATGGCTGTAATTATCTAACTCAGATAAAACTACAAATTTAGCATCCAAATCGTCCACAGGAACATTAGTAATAGCTGCTTCCAAGAAAATATCAAGATGTGGACTTATCTTATAGGCAAGATCAGTACCTAAAGTAAAATAAGTTTTTTTGATTAGTTTCCCCTTATCTCCATTGGCATCGTAACCAACAGAATTCATAATAGAATCATTAGCTGCACCATTGTATAGCTGAGAACGATATCCCATAAAGCCAGCGCCTACAAATACAGTAGAATTCCATTTCTTATTATAGATATAAGGAGCAATTATATTTGTTAGGTTTAATGTAAAGTCTAAGCCAATATTTCTAACCTGTGCTTCAAACCATAGATCTTGTTTACTAGAAGACATTTTTCCCATGTTGAAATTCAACCTAGCTCCAAATTGTTGATTAAATTCTCTACCTGCTCTAAGACCCCACATTCCATTAAAGTAGCCGTATTCAGCACCACCTGTAAAGAAGGTATTTTCTGAGACATCTCCATAAAACTGATAAACACCAAAAAGACCACCAACATACCATCTGTTGTAATCAATATGAGTTGTGTCTGTCCAAGGCACTTGGCTATTAGACGCCTGAGCAGAAGCGCTTTCAATACCCAAGAATTGATAGCTAGCCGCTATAATTACGATAAGTGATATTAATTTTTTCATATTTATATAAGTTAAATTCTAAAGTATTTATTAATCAAAAATTTAATATGCAAAAGTATTAAATATTTTATCAAAACAAATTATTTTTTTAATTATTTATATATATATATTTGTAATCTTAAAAATAAACATTATTCACTATTTATTTAATTATCAATTATGAAAAGAATATTTCAATTTGCAGTATTATTTCTTGTACTTGTTCCTGCAACACTTATGGCGCAGAGCACAGAAAACGAGAAGGTTTATTTGTGGGATTTAAGCGCAAATGTAGGGAGTAGCCTTTTGTGGGGAGACGCTGCAAGTAGCGGAAGTCCTTTTACTCGTTGGTTTGGCAAAGAATCAAATTTGACTTTTGGTCTAGCACTAAATAGAAAATTAAGCAACACATTTGGCATACAAGCCGTATTTCAAAAAGGTATGTTGAGTGGTGAACGGGTTTCCTGGACTGGAGATGCTGCTCACCCAATTATTAATAGTAGAACTGATTTTTTCGATTATAACATTGGATTAAATGTGGATTTCACCTCATTATTTGGCTTTAAACCCGACAGATTTATGTCCGTTTATGGATTTGGAGGTGTTGGAATGATGCATTATGATGCTCAAAGTAATGCGGATGGATTCCCTTATAACGCTGTAAAAGATAACACACTTATCATCCCTTGGGGTGGAGGCTTAAAATTTAGGTTGAATAATAGGTGGAATGCACTATTAGAGACAAATTTTAGAAATACATTTTCTGACGATATTGATGCTTATATTGGATCGGGTACAGATGTGAATGATATTTATTCGATTATAAGTATTGGAGTTACTTATAAATTTGGTGAGAAAAAGGAGAAGAAGCCTAAAATCGAAATTAGTCCAGTTGAACCAGCTGATTCTCTACTTGCGGAAATATACACACCGGTTACAATTGGTTATACTTCAACTATTCCTACTCAAGTTGAACCAAATTTTGAATATCCAGTAAAAACTTTAATTTCAAAAGGTGATTTAAAAGGCAATGCCATATATGAGCTTAAAATCCCTGAGGATTTCTATGTTAAAGATATTGTTTCAAATGGTGGTAAAATTTCTCAAGAAGATAATTCATTTAGAATTACTTGGGAAGAAATGCCTGCCGATAAATTGGAAATTAGTTATCTTCTTTCTACAGGAGGCTTAGATAAAGAAAGTTATGTAATTGCAAGCAATTTAAACTATAATGAAAAGGAAGAAAGTAAAGTAAAGACTTTTACTAGTCGAGTTAATTTAAAGCCTATGGCGATTTCTGTAGTAGAGAAACCAGCAGAAGTTGTTGTAGAGCAAGAAACTCCCCAAGTTGTTGTGGTAGCTCCAGTTGTTGAACAAGAAACTGTAAAGTCTAATGGTTTGGAATATCGGATTCAAGTGGCCGCAGTATTTGGAGGTACAACATCAAAAAGAATGTTGCAGAAGCAGCTTGGATTGTCAGAGGAAGTTAAAGAAGATCCTTATAAAAATTCGTATAGATATACTGTTGGAAGCTATACTAGTTATGCTGAGGCCGCACAGCACGCTGCTTTGTCAACTGTTAATGGTGCCTATGTTGTAGCTTTTAAAGATGGAAAATATGTTGGAGGTTTAGAAAATACGAATACAGACATTATGGATAAAAATGGAATATATCCTAATGGATCTACTTATAAAGTTCAAATTGCTGCTTCAAAAGATAGAACTTATTCTATTGCTAAGCTAGCTTATAAATATGGGCTAAAAGAAAATGAAATTACTGAAGATGAAATAGCTGGTTGGTATCAATATTCTGTTGGAAAATTTACATCGAATGCAGATGCTAAACAGCTGCTTGATGAGTTAAAGCTCAAAGTACCAAAAGCATATATTATTCATTTTGAAGATGGGGTTCGCAACTGATCCAAATAAATAAGTTAATTAAAATATAAAAGGTCTGCATTGCAGACCTTTTTTTATAACTTAAAAAAGTTATTTAAAGTATAATTAAAGTTTTTTGAAAGATTTATTTTTATATGTAATTGTAATTACTACCTTTGCACGATATTTCAAATACAAACTCGATAAATAGATATTAATTTAATAATTAATTTAAACAGATAGAAATGCGTAACTTAAGAACATTATTAGTGATAATGCTTGCTGTTTTTGTAGCAAGTTGTGGCAGTTTAAAAATGCCAGATCCTTATCATGTAACTCCAAATCCTTTAGTAAATAAAGGTGGTAAAGTTAGTTTTACCGTTAAAGATACTATCCCACCCAAAGGATTTCCTAAAAAAGAAATTGTAAAGCTGGAGCCATATTTAAAATTTGAAGGAGGAACTTTAGCCCTAAAACCTATGTTGTTAAAAGGTGAAAAAGCTGATGGCGAAGGAACTGTAGTTAATTATGCTGCTGGTGCACCACTTACTTATAACGATGTGTTTGAGTATAAACCAGAAATGAATGTTTCTGAGCTGTGGGTAAAAGTTACCTCATTAAAAGGTGGAAAAGAAATTGCTTTGGCTGATGTGAAGATTGCAGAAGGAATTGTTATTACTTCTACAAGAGTTGGTCATGGTGAAAATGTTCAATTAGCAGCTCATATGTATGAAAAGGAGACTTTGTTGTCAAAATCTGCCAAACTTTATTTTGAATATAATAAATCCAATTTAAATACTGGATTGAAATTAAATAAAGATAATGGATCAGAAATGGATTCGTTAAAAGCTTTTGTTGGTCAGAATTGGGTAATTAAAGAAGTTGCAATTTCAGCTTGGGCATCTCCAGAAGGAGAATTAACACTTAATCAAGAGCTTTCTGAAGAGCGTGGTGCCGTTGCTAAAAAATATATTGATTCGCAAATCAAAAAAATTATTAAGTCTAAGACGGAAACAACGATTAATGTAAGTGCTAAAGGTGCTGATTATGATGGTTTCATGTCTGCATTAAATGCTTCAAATATTCAAGATAAAAATAAAATTTCTAATGTAATTAAATCTCAAGTTAATAAGTCAGAAAGGGAGCAACAGATAAGAAACATGACTGTTATTTATAAGGAAGTTGAAGATATGCTTTCTGTATTGCGTCGTGCTGAAATCAAAGTTGTTTGTTTTGAGCCTAAGCGCACTGATGCTCAAATTGCAACTTTATCAACTACTTACCCTGATTCATTATCAGTATCAGAATTATTATTTGCTGCTACTTTAACTGAAGATTTGAATACTCAATTGGCTATTTATAAATCTACATTTAAATATTTTGACCAATGTTGGAGAGCATATAATAATGCAGCTGCAATTGATATTAAATTAGGAAATGTAGAAGAGGCTGCAATGCTTCTTGAAAAAGCTAATGCAATAAAAGCAGGACAAGGCGAAGTTGAAAATAATATGGGTGTTTTGGCTGCTTGGAATAAAGATTATGAGGCAGCTCAGAAAAATTATGCTGCTGCTCAGGCTGCGGGTGTAAATGTTAAATACAATATGGGAGTTGTCCAAATGATTAATGGTGATTTTACTGGAGCGGAAACAGCTTTCTCTAGCAAAAAATGTGATTATAATTTAGCTTTAGCTCAATTAGAAAATGGTAAAACTGCTGAGGCAACTAAAACTTTAGATTGTGCTGAAAAATCAGGTGAAGTATATTATTTACTTGCTGTAATAGGTGCACGTACAAATAATACTTCTATGGTTATTGATAACTTGAAAAATGCAATCAATGCAGTTCCTGCATACAAAACTATTGCTTTAAATGATAAAGAATTCACTAACTTTGTAAAAAGTTCAGAGTTTTTAGGATTAGTAAAGTAATCTAAGGAATCAAATAATATTTAAAAGGCAACCTTTTAGGTTGCCTTTTTTTATGCTATTAAGTATTAATTAGGTATCTCCTATATATAAAACCCCAATCATGGCTATTGCATGAATGGGGTTTTTGAATTGCAAATATGAGAGTTCGGCTATACCAATTTAAAGCAAGTCTCAATTGTTTTAAAAGTTGATTCAATGTCATCATCAAGCCCAACTGAAAAGCGAACTAAGCCTTCAGAAAGTCCCATTTTCTTTTGGTCTTCTTCTGGCACTTCTGAAGATGTGCTTTTGCCAGAATTACTGAAAAGGGTTCTGAAATATCCCAAGCTAACCGCTAAATAGCCTACCTTATTCTCTTGCATGAGAGTCATGAATTTGCTAGCTCTCTCTGCTGTTACCAAATCAATAGCAATCATTCCACCAAAACCATATCTATCGTTCATTTGCGATTTCATTATTTCGTGATAAGGATTTTCTTCCAAACCAGGATAGATTGATTTCAATCCAATTTCGTTAAAGCGCTTGGCTAAATATGCAGCATTAGCACTATGTTGCTTCATCCGAATAGGTAAGGTGTATAAATTCTTTTGAATATTGCTAGCTCGGAATGAGTCTAATACACCACCTAAAAGCATACTTGAACCAGTGTTGAGATCAATTAAGCTATTGATGAACTCTTCTGACGCACAGATTGCTCCAGCAGTGGTGTCATTTTTACCATTAACAAATTTAGTCATGGAATAAACAACAATGTCAGCGCCTAGATTAATTGGAGAAATAATTAATGGCGTAAAAGTATTATCAACCACTAATTTAATATTTTTAGCTTTGGTGATTTTTGATAAAGAGGCGACATCGATTACTTGAAGCATAGGATTATTTACAACTTCTGTATACAGCATTTTTGTGTTGCTTTTTATTGCAGCGTTTACTTCTTCTAATTTTGTAGTATCAATAAACGAAACTTCAATGTTAAACTTTGGCAAATAACTTTTTAAAAATGCATAAGAGCCTCCGTAGATAGTTCTTGAAGCAATAATGTGATCGCCAGAACTACAGATTTGCAGAATGGTATTTGTAATGGCAGCCATCCCAGATCCTGTTACCCATGCAGCTTCAGTATTTTCCATTGCGGCTAAGGCTTTGGCTAAACTATATGTACTAGGATTCCAATGTCTTGAATACAAAAAGGCACCTTCTGATTCTCCGTTAAAACATGCTGTCATAGCCTCTCCGCTTTCAAAAGTAAAAGTTGCTGAATCATTTACTGATTGATTTACACCATTAAAACTTCCCTTTTGATGGGCTTGCTCTAATGCTTTTGCCGGGTTGAATTTCATAATATTTAAAAATTTAATATTTATATTTCTGTTAGCAAAAATAGATGATATTGATGTATTAATTAGTATATATTTATAATTATTAAACAATTAAAAGTTAAAATGATAAAATATTTATAAATCGTAAGTAGAAAGGTGCATGGAATAGTCAATCACTTCAAAATATCTATCTTTAAGGTATAATTCGCTATATAATTACTAAATTTGCAAAAATTATTTTTGATATGATGGATTTTGATATTATTATTATAGGAAGTGGCCCTGGAGGATATGTGGCTGCAATTCGTGCTGCCCAATTGGGCAAAAAAGTCGCAGTAGTTGAGAAAGCCGAAGTTGGCGGAATATGCTTGAATTGGGGTTGTATTCCCACGAAAGCTCTTTTGAAAAGTGCTCAGGTATATAATTATATGAAGCATTCAATAGACTATGGAGTGAGGGTTGAAGGTGAAATTATTGCCGATTTTCAAGCAATGGTTGAAAGAAGTAGAGGTGTTGCTTCTAATATGAGTAAAGGAGTTCAGTTTTTGTTTTCTAAGCATGGAATTCAATTAATTCAAGGAACTGCATCAATTGAAGCTAAGAGCCAAGTGAATGTTACAAATGCTGAAGGCGAGTTAAGTTCGTTTTCTGCTGATCATATTATTATTGCCACAGGTGCCCGTGCTCGCGAGTTACCTAACTTGAAAATTGATGGAGAAAAGATCATAGGTTATCGTCAAGCGATGACTTTAGATAAAAAACCTGATTCTATGGTCGTTATTGGTTCTGGAGCAATTGGTTCTGAGTTCGCATATTTTTACCATAGTATTGGAACTGAAGTCACCTTAGTTGAATATCTACCTAATATTATCCCTTTGGAAGACGAAGATGCTTCCAAAAATTTGGAACGTGCTTTTAAAAAGATGAAGTTGAAAGTGATGACTTCTTCTGCGGTCACAAATGTGGATACAAGTGGCGATAAATGTATTGTTACTATTGAAACTAAAAAAGGAATTGTAACCAAAGAAGTGGATGTTGTACTCTCTGCTGTTGGCGTTCAAACTAACTTGGAAGGTTTAGGTCTTGACAAACTTCAAATTGCTCATGACAAAGGCAAGGTGTTAGTGGATGATTATTACAAAACAAATATTGATGGGATCTATGCTATTGGCGATATTGTTCATGGGCCAGCTTTAGCCCATGTAGCTTCACGTGAAGGTATTATTTGTGTTGAAAAAATTACTGGACATAAAGTTGAACCAATAAATTATAATAATATTCCTGCTTGCACTTATACTAATCCTGAAGTGGCAAGTGTTGGATTAACGGAGGCACAAGCTTTAGAACGAGGCTTCGAGCTTAAAATTGGAAAATTTCCTTTTAAAGCTAGTGGAAAAGCAACTGCAGGTGGAAATACAGAAGGTTTTGTTAAAGTCATTTTCGATGCTAAAACCGATCTTTGTTTAGGAAGTAGTATGGTGGGAGATAATGTTACCGAGATGATTAGTGAAATTGTGGTAGCCCGTAGAATGAATGCTAAAGGAATGGATATTATCAACGCAGTACATCCTCATCCTACAATGAGTGAGGCAGTTATGGAAGCAGTTTCTGCTGCTTATGGCGAAGCTATCCATATTATTTAATTAGTTTTAATGTCTAAAATAATTATCATTACTAATCGATTAGTTGTAGGTGGGCCGAGTGTTCATTTATTGCAAATTATTGAGTATTTTCAAAATAAGCATACACTCCTTTTAGTACATGGTAAAGTTTATAAAGCTGAAGAATCTGTAGAGGAAGCTTTTCGCAAAACTGGTGTTGAGATGATTAAGGTTGATACTTTAAAAAGAAGCTTTAACCTTTTTCATGACATACAATTTGCAAAAATACTCAAACAAATATTGATTGATTTTCAGCCAGACATAGTTCATACTCATACCAATAAGCCTGGTTTTTCAGGAAGAATTGTAGCTGCTCAACTTAACGTCCCCAAAGTAATTCATACATATCATGGATTGATTTTTAAGGGATACTTTTCTGCAGTAGTTTCTAAAGCACTAATTTATTTAGATCGCTATTTGGCAAAGAAAACCGATATTATTATTTCTTTGTCTGAAAATCAGCAAAAGGAAATTGTAGAAAAGTTTAAAATTGCTACAAAATCAAAAGTGACCATAATTCCCTTGGCCACCTCCTTTATTTTATCTGATTTTAATGAGCAGTTAGCACAAAAGTTTAAACAAAGATGGCAAATAGAAAAGGATACGATGGTCATGGGTCAAGTGGGCAGATTGACGGCTATTAAAGACATTGCTTTTATGCTAGATACGTTTAGTGATGTCAAAAAGAAAGCTAATCGTACTTGTGTTTTGGTCATTGCAGGTGATGGTGAATTAAAGAATGATTTGGTTGAACAAGCATTCTCTTTGCACTTAAAAGTGGCCGTGGATCGACCAAGAAAGGATGTCGATGTTATTTTTACTTCTTGGTGCAAAGACTTAAAAGCATTGTATTCAGCAATGGATTTACTGGGACTCACTTCTAGAAGTGAAGGCACTCCTTTAAATATTATTGAGGCTCAAACAGCAGGTGTGGCTGTAATTGCTCCAAAAGTTGGAGGGATAGAAGATTTAGTCTTGGAAGGTGAGACAGCTCTTTTATTTGAAAAAGCCAATGAATTTGAACCGAAACTACTAGAATTAATCAATAATAAATTATTATTGGATGAGATGAAGATGAATGCTGCTCAATTCGCCAATTCAAAATTTAGCTTAGATAAAATGTTGAAATCTTACGAAAATCTATATAAATTATAAGTAAATGGAGATAATAAAAACTAAAATTGAAGGATTATTGATTGTTAAACCTCAGGTGTTTCATGATGACCGGGGCTACTTTTTTGAGTCTTTTAATTTAGATAAATTCAAAGATTTTGGATTGGTTTCGGAATTTGTACAAGACAATGAATCAAAATCGCAGAAGAATGTATTGCGCGGTCTCCATTTTCAAAAGCCACCCTTTGCCCAAGGCAAATTAGTGAGAGTAATAAAAGGAAGTGTGTTGGATGTGGCTGTAGATTTACGCACCAAATCGCCAACCTTTGGTCAATGGGAGTCAGTGCTATTGTCTGAGGAAAATAAATCGATGTATTGGATTCCTGCTGGATTTGCACACGGTTTTTTAACTTTAGAGAACGATACAATATTTTCGTACAAGTGTACTAATGTTTATAATAAGGAAAGTGAAGGAAGTATTTTGTGGAACGACAGCGATTTGATTATCGATTGGAATGTCGAAAACCCAATTTTGTCGGGAAAAGATATGGAATCGCCTGAATTTAAAGACTTTGTAAGCCCTTTCTAAATAGGTGTAATAGGAAAAATCTATTTACTATAAAATACATCCTCATTTCCAATAGAATCCTCACCTCTAAATGCTTGAAATAATCGAACAACAGTAATCGTGTCCTTTTCGCAATAGGTTTTAATTCTTTCCAAGTCTTTATCTTGCCAATAAACTCGCCAAACATCACTACCATCAATATCGTCTTTGGGAGTTGGAATATCAAATAAAGTAGTCAACAAATCCAAAGAAGTATAGTTTTTATAGTCGCCAAATTTCCACAATTGCATGGTGTCGAGATGGTTTACTTCCCAAGGTTTTTTGCCCGAAAGATCAAGGATTTTTGGAATTAGAATCCGGTGAATTAACATTCTACGAGCAATATACGGAAAGTCAAATTCTTTGGCATTATGTCCGCATAATAAATGATGTGATTTGTTGAAATATTTATCCAATAGGTCTTTAAATTCAATGAGGAGTTGTTTTTCATCATCGCCATAAAATGATTTTACACGCAATTGTTCTTGATGAAAAAAGGCTACTGAAATGCAAACTATCTTGCCAAATTCGGCATAAATACCAGCTCGTGGATACAAATCTTGTGGCGATTCATCTTCAGCTGTTTTAATGCGGTCTGCTTTTTTATCCCATAGCTTTTGTAGTCGCTCACCTTGCAAATCATAGCTTTCAAATGCGGGAACAGTTTCAATATCTAAGAAAAGAATGTCGTTTATTTTATAATCTTGCAGCATAGTGATATATTTTTTGTAAAAGTAAATAAACTTTTTGAAATTAATTTTACAATTCAGAATTATTAATTGCTTCGATAATTTTGTCAGCCACACGAAATGCATTCGCATAAATAGTCCAAGTATAGGTAACACTCCCTCCCGTGGGCATAAAACTGCCATCACTGACATATAGATTCTTCACATCATGTGCTTTGCAGTTTACATCTAAAACGGATGTTTTTGGATCATTTCCAAATCGGCATCCCCCGGCTTGTAAATTCGGTGGGGGTAAGGTTCCAATGCTACTTCGAACAGAGTGACAACCCATTTCTTTTAAAATATCCTCTCCTTTTTGAGCTAGAATTTTGCCAACCATCACATCATGTTCGTGGTGCTGAAGCCGCAAACGAGCAACGGAATCTCCCCAGCGATCTTTTATCTCAGGGTCTAAACTTACAAAACAATTATCGTTGGGTTGCCAATCAATAAATATTTCAAATTTTAGTTTTCTTTGTTTGGTGAAGTAGTGAAGTAATTGATTCTGAAACTCTTCACCATAGATAAATTCACCTGATTTGTTCCATTTATTTCTGATGCTTTTGCCAATTGGATTAGCGTGTTCAAAAAGGAAATCAAAAATACCTCCTTTGATAACTTGATCATCATCGTTTTTTATTTCGTAATAGTGATGTACACTACGGTTTATAAATACTCCAGGTAAATTTATTTTTTCTGCCTGTTCTTTGGAGAGTTTTTCAAAATTAAAAATGCCACTTCCAATTCCACCAGCTGAAAATACTAGGTTTTTTCCTACTTGATTATGATTGTTGGCAAGGCCGTTTGGGAATTCTTTATTTTTACTTAGAAGCAATAATCTTGAAGTTTCGATTGCCTGTGCCGCAATCACAAAGATATCTGCCTCTATATATGCACTAGTACCATCTTTAGCATGATAGTGTGCTTTAATTATTTTATTATTACCATTAGTTTCAAGGTGAAATACCTTAGCTTGATCAATAATTTGGCAATTGCCAGTTTCTAATGCAATATTGATTAAAGCTGCTCGTGAGCTTCCTTTGGCATCTGAATTACAGGCATAACTTCCGCAGAAATTTGAATAATAACAAGAGTTTCTTTTTCCAGCAGGGCGACTTAGAATGGCTCTAGGCATTGGAATTATTTCAATTTCAAGTTTTTGTGTGGCTTTGTCGAGTATTTGCGAAACGTAGTTTTCAGCGAGTGGTGGATAAGGAAAATCTGGACTTGATCTCTTTTCCTGAAATTTATGGGGAACAATTTTTCCAGAAACACCAATTATTTTTTCTACTTTATCGTAATAGGGTTCTAAATCATCATAAGAAATTGGCCAATCCACAATATTTGCGCCTTCAATCGGAGGGTAAACTGACTTCATTTTGAAATCATTGGGTTTCAAACGGTGAAAATATCCACTCATAAAGTTCGATGAACCTCCTAAAACACTTCCATTCCAAAAGTTTTGACCTTCTATTTCGTTTGAAATGCCCACCCATTCACCTGCATTATTTTGTGTTTCTATCACCTGAGGCTCATCAATTAATCTGGGGGTTACCACGTCTCGACGTGTCATTGAGATTTCATCTTTTGCATAATCAGCCGTTTTCAACCATGGGCCTTTTTCTAATACAATTACCTGAAATTCAGCCAGCGATAATTCATAAATTATTGGTCCGGCACCAGCACCACTTCCAACAATGCATATTTTTTTAATTTTATTCGATTCGCTATTTTTCATGTATTGAACGGGATTGAGTAATCGTTAAAATTTCTGGGTATTTATTGCTCATTTGTGGTTCAGGAAATCCACCTTGATAATTTAGCCATTTCCATCCAGCCTTATCAGTATTGCAATTATAAATTGGATTTGCAAACATTGATTCAATAATGATACTCATAATACTTGATAAATATCCTTCACCCCATTTTGTTTTCGTCAATGAAGAAACAGCATCATTTTGTTCCGAAAGTGTTAGGTTTGAGAAGTCTTCTTTGTACTTATCAACGAAATAGGCTTCCATTTGCACAACGATTTCAGCTAAATAAGCACGTCTTGACTCTTCAATGTGCGTATCGTTCAATAACCATAAATAATATATATCACTTTTAAGGTCATTTGCTCCTGGTGCCTGCTGCGTTTTTGGAAGGAGAATTTGCATAATATTTAATAAAAATTCTGTGTTTATCAAAAATATTTTGTCTCGAATAGTAAGAGTAATAACTTGAAGATCATTAGATTTGCAATGAAATATAAATGGCAATTGCAAAGCAAGGCCTCCCAAAATAAGAGTCCTTAAAAATCCACGACGGTTAGTTGATATAATCATATTTGAAAAGAGTTGTTTCATTCATCAAGAATTTTATAGAAATAAATTCAGCGTTCAAATATAAATAATATTACTTTCGCCACTCAGAATAATATTTAAATAATACTTAACTAATAAATTACTAAATTATGAAACTAAAAAAATTATCTTATTTCTTTGGCATGATGGTTTTTGCCGCATTTTTGTCTCTTGGTTTAAATTCTTGTGGAAATCAAGATGCAACTACTGCAGAAGTGGATGTTGTGACTGAAGATACTGCTTGTGATACATCAAAAAAATGTGATCCTGCTGGAAAATGTGCAACAGAAGGAAAATGTAGTGAAGCAAAATGTGGTGATGGAACAACAACTGAAGCGTCTGAAGGTGATGCTAAATGTGGTGAAGGTAAATGTGGAGAAGGAAAATGTGGTGGTGCTGAAAAGGTTGCTGAAGAGGTGACTACAACTACTGAAGAAGCTATTGCTCCTGTAAAAGCTGCTGCAAAATGTGGTGAAGGTAAATGTGGTGCTGCTATGAAAGAAGCTGCTGCTAAGCCTGCTGCTGCTGTAAAACCTGGAACGGCTGCTAAACCAAGTGGTGAAATCAAGTAAAAATAATTCTAAAGAATTTAATACTTAATTGCAAAAAAGCCATCTGCCTAAGGCAGATGGCTTTTTTTATTATATCAAAGTGTTTTTGGATATTATGTAAATAGGTGCAAATCGTGTCCCATTCTAGATTGCTTAGTTTTTAAGTAACGAATATTGTGTTCACTTGGCTGAATAATTAAAGGAAGGACTTCAATAATTTCAATTCCGTATGAAATTAATCCTACTTTCTTAGAAGAATTATTGGTTAATAGGCGAATTTTAGAAGTACCTAAATCTCTTAATATTTGTGCTCCAATACCATAATCACGTTCATCATCTTTAAATCCTAATTGTAAATTTGCATCTACTGTATCAACACCTTGCTCTTGCAAATGGTATGCTTTCAGCTTATTTAATAACCCAATTCCACGGCCTTCTTGATTCATATATAAGATAATTCCCTTACCTTCTTTTTCAATTATTTTCATCGACTCATGCAATTGAGGCCCGCAGTCGCATTTGCAACTTCCAAATATATCACCGGTTACACAAGATGAGTGCACCCTTACAATAATTGGCTCTCCTTCTTCCCAAGTTCCTTTAACCAGAGCAAGTTGCGGCTTATTGTCCGATAATTGTTTATAAGCATGCAGCATAAAATCGCCATGTTCAGTTGGCATACTCACCACTTCTTCCTTTGAAATCAAACTTTCGTTTTTTATTCGATAAGCGATAAGGTCTTTTATGGATGCGATTTTTAAATTAAATCGATCGGCAATTTCAAATAGTTGTGGCAAACGAGCCATCGTACCATCTTCGTTCATGATTTCGCAAATAGCTGCAACAGGTTGCATACCAGCTAAACGAGCTAAATCAATAGCAGCTTCAGTATGCCCGGCTCTCCGAATTACACCATTATCTTTGGCTTTTAAAGGAAAAATATGACCTGGGCGACTAAATTTATCTGCAGTTATAGATTCGTCAGTCAGCGCTTTAAGTGTTTTTGAACGATCTCCAGCAGAAATGCCAGTGGTGACACCATTTCCTAATAAATCTATCGAAACAGTAAAAGCAGTGCCTTTTGGATCAGTATTGTTGCCCACCATCATGTCTAAATTTAAGGCCTCTGCTCTCGATTCAGTAATAGGGGCACAAATCAATCCACGACCATGAGTGGCCATAAAGTTTACAATTTCTGGAGTAATATTTTCAGCTGATGTAATAAAGTCTCCTTCATTTTCACGATCCTCATCATCCACCACTATTACAACTTTGCCTTCTTTGATGTCATTAACGGCTTCTTCTATGGTATTTAAATTACGTTCCATTTGCTATTGCAATTTTGGTTTATTTATTTGAAAATAGGGACATCATTTTGATTTAATTCCATCAAAAAAATACCTCAGTTTCGCTTTTTAATATAAGCTTGCAAAGGTAATTCTAATTTGGCAAATGGGAGTATACAATACTGAATATTTAAATTATTTTTGGAGAGAAAGAAGTAATGAGATATTCACTATTAAAAGTGACTGCTTATTGAAATAGAATGATTAGAATCATATTTTAATATTTAATTATTTTCTTGTAGAATAAATGTATATTTTTGTTGTATAAACTTTAAAAAATAATTAATCATGAAAAAAGCAATCACAATTTTAACTCTTGCTCTAACTATTGGTTTTGCAGGTAGTTTTATAAACAACAAACAAATAGTAAATCCGGATAATGAAATATCCACAGCAGTTGCAAAGTTGGAAATACCGGCTAATGTGCAAGGAATACTCGATAAATCTTGCATAATGTGTCATAATTCTGACTCAAAAAATACAAAAGGTAAAATGAAATTAAATTTTGATAATTTTACTAATGGAGATTATTCTACAGGGAAACTAATTGGAAAATTGAATGGGATTGGTAAAGTATTGGGAAAAGGGGAGATGCCTCCTGAAAAATTCTTGGCCAATTATCCCGATAAAGCCTTAACTGCAGAAGAAAATACAACGCTTACTGAGTGGGCTGCAAGTCAAGCTACAGCATTGGCAGGCAATTAAGTATGGGTATTATATTAACCTTTTAAATTAAAATTTCATGGCTATGAGTAAAAAGAAAAATCTAATTTTATACAGCATTGTTGGCGTTATTATACTGATGCAATTTTTTCCAGTTGCACAACCTGCTGTAAGCCATGATAATTCAAACGATTTGTTGGCCAGTAATGAAGTGCCAGCTGAGATCTCTAATATGATTAAAGCTGCATGTTATGATTGTCATTCCAACGAAACCATTTATCCTTGGTATGCACAAGTGGCTCCAGTAAAATGGTTGGTGTATCGTGATACTAAAGAAGGGCGGAAACACCTGAATTTTTCAAATTGGAATAGTATGAACAAAGTTGAACAAGCAGGAGCTTTGGATGAAATAAGTTCTGAGGTTCGAGAGGGAGAAATGCCTATGAAGATTTACCCGATGATGCATGCAGATGCAAAATTAAGCGATACAGATCGTGAAGCAATAGCCACATGGGCAGAAGCTTTTGCAGAAGGACTATTTGAATAGAAGGAAGCAATTTTGTTATAAAATCCTCCAAAACTTAAAAAGTTTTGGAGGATTTTTTTATAAATTAGCCAACTAAAGATTAATTAAGCCATCTACCGTTTATTATATTAATCACTATGAAAAATATACTATTATTATTAACATTTGTATTAGTTGGTTTCACGGCAAATTCTCAAAACTATGTTAGGAATAATGTTTATTTTGATCATGGCGGTGCTGGTTATTTTTACTCGGTTAATTACGAAAGACTACTTCGTAATTGGGCAAATAGTAATGTTGGTATTAGGATGGGATTTATGTATTCAAGGGAATTATCTGCGGTCCCAATATTGGGGGTTTCTTATATTAAAGCATGGGGTAAAAACTCATATTTGGAGGGTGGATTATACTATTCTTATTTTAGGGAAAAATCCGAAAATCATCGAGGTCATGGTGATAGTTTAGGCTTAGGCCCCGATTTTTTTATATCTCATTATTCTCGCGTTGGACTACAAATTGGCTATAGGCATCAATCCAGTACTAAGGGTATTTTTTGGAATATTTTATTTCATCAATATAAAGAAATTAGTACTGAAAAGATAGAAGAATATCAAGATAATTTAGGTATAAAACCTTGGTTTAGTGTAGGTGTTGGTATTTCTTTCTAATAGGTAAATAAAAATGAAATAAAAAACCCGCCAAAGCAGAGCTTTGGCGGGTTTTTGCAATTAGTACTTTAGCGTTTATCGTAAATTAGCTTGCGCTGCAGCCAAACGTGCAATTGGTACACGGAAAGGAGAACAAGAAACATAATCTAATCCTGTGCGATGACAGAATTCAACAGAACTTGGCTCACCACCATGCTCACCACAGATTCCTAATTTCAAACCTGCATTTACTGCACGTCCTTTTTCACAAGCCATTTCAACCAATTGACCAACACCTGACTGATCTAATGCTTGGAAAGGATCTTGCTTAAGAATTCCTTTTTGGATGTATATTGGTAAGAATTTACCAGCATCGTCACGAGAATAACCAAAGGTCATTTGAGTAAGGTCATTGGTTCCGAAAGAAAAGAACTCAGCATGCTCAGCAATTTGATTTGCAGTAAGACAAGCGCGAGGAATTTCAATCATAGTACCAACAAGGAAATCAACTTTAACATCTTTTTCTTCTTGTACTTCTGCAGCAATTCTGCGGATAATTTCTTCCTGCATTACATATTCTTCAACAGTTCCGATTAGTGGAACCATAATCTCTGGTTTAGGATTGAAACCTTGAGATTTAAGATCACATGCTGCCTCTAAAATAGCGCGAGCTTGCATTTCTGTAATTTCTGGATAAGTATTTCCCAAACGGCATCCACGGTGACCCAACATAGGGTTGAACTCATGTAAAGCATCAACTTTCTCTTTTACGATTTCAACCGATACGCCTAATTTCTCAGCCATTTCAGCTTGCGCTGCAGGCTCATTAGGTGTAAACTCATGCAATGGTGGATCTAAAAGACGAATAGTTACGCCAAATCCGTCCATAGCTTTTAATATGCCATAGAAATCTTCACGTTGAATAGGTAATAATTTTTCTAATGCTGTTTTACGACCAGCTAAATCTTCAGCTAATATCATCTCACGGATAGCCCAAATACGATCGCCTTCGAAAAACATATGCTCAGTACGACAAAGTCCAATTCCTTTTGCACCAAACTCGCGAGCGGTTTTTGCATCAGCAGGAGAGTCAGCATTAGTACGAACATACATTCTAGTATTTTTCTCAGCTAATTCCATCATTTTACCAAAGTCACCATCTAGTGTTGGAGTAATAGTGTCTACTTTGCCTTCATAAACGATTCCTGTAGAACCATCAAGAGAAATATATTCACCTTTTTTAAAGCTTACTCCATTAATTGTTAATGCAGTAGAAGAAACAGAAATTCCAGCAGCTGAAGAGATACAGCATTTACCCATTCCACGAGCCACTACAGCTGCGTGTGAGGTCATACCACCACGCTCAGTAAGAATACCAACTGCAGCGTACATTCCTTTTAAATCTTCAGGAGAAGTTTCACGACGCACTAAAATTACTTTTTCACCTTTAGCTGCTTCTATTTCAGCATCTTCAGCAGTAAAAACTACACGACCAGTTGCAGCACCAGGAGATGCAGGAAGTCCTTTTGAAAGTACTTTTGCATTCGCAATGGCTTGTTTTTCAAATACTGGGTGAAGTAATTCGTCTAGTTTATTGGGGTCTTGACGTAGGATGGCAGTTTTTTCATCTATTAGTTTTTGGTCTAACATGTCAATTGCCATTTTAACCATAGCAGCTCCGGTACGTTTTCCGTTACGTGTTTGCAACATCCACAATTTACCATTTTGAATGGTGAATTCCATATCTTGCATATCATGATAATGATTCTCAAGTTTTTCTTGAACGTCATTCAATTGGTTATATAAATCAGGCATAGCTTCTTCTAAAGAAGGGAAATCGCGTAAGCGAACCTCTTCTGGCGTGCCATTGCGTTCTGCCCATCTTTTCGAGCCAATTTTAGTAATTTCTAATGGAGTACGAACTCCTGATACAACATCTTCTCCCTGAGCGTTTATCAAGTATTCGCCGTTGAATTGGTCTTCACCTGTTGCAGCATCACGAGAGAAGCATACACCAGTTGCAGAAGTATTGCCCATGTTTCCATAAACCATGGCCTGAACGTTTACAGCAGTTCCCCATTCACTAGGAATTTGCTCCATACGACGGTAAAGAATAGCTCTTTCGGTATTCCATGAATCGAATACAGCACAAATAGCTCCCCATAATTGATCCCATGGATTAGTTGGGAAATCTTCACCAGCTTTGCTCTTAACAACTGCTTTAAAGCTTTCTACTACAGATTTTAAATCTTCAACGGTCATATCTGTATCAGAAGCATAGCCATTGTCTTTTTTTACTTTGTCAAGCACAAGTTCAAAAGGGCAATGTTCGCCAGCTTCGGCTTCAACTCCCATTACAACATCACCATACATTTGAATGAAACGACGGTATGAATCATATGCAAATTTTTCATTGCCCGATTTCTCAGCAATAATTTTTACAGTATCATCATTCATTCCAAGGTTAAGCACAGTATTCATCATACCCGGCATAGAAGCACGAGCACCAGAACGAACAGAAAGTAATAAAGGAAAATCTTCACCCTTTGAACCAAATACCGCATTCATCGCTTTTTCAGTAGTAGTTACACCAGCTTCAACTTCAGCTCGCATTAATTCTACAACTTTGTCTTTTCCGATGCTGTTATACTCAGTACAAACTTCAGTAGTAATAGTGAAACCAGCAGGCACTGGAATACCAATTAAATTCATTTCGGCAAGGTTAGCACCTTTACCACCAAGCAGGTTTTTCATTTCTGCTTTACCTTCGGCCTTTTTGTCGCCAAACGTATATACGCGTTTCATTGTCATATTGTATTGATATTATGTTGTTTAATATAATTATCCTTAAAAATTATAAGAGCGCAAAGATAGTGAAATTTGTAATATTATTTAGTTTAATACTTGTTTTTAAGATAAAAAGTAGGGGTTATTTATTTTAAAAATGGAGTCACTTTACAAGTATCTAAGTTCAGGCTCAAAACTGGTGATACAATAAAAAAAGCACCGCCATTTATGACAGTGCTATATTTTGGATGTAAGAAAATTACGTATTAATGAAAGGCCAAAATTAATTTTACAACTCAATCATTGTTCGGTTCACTTGGTGACTTGGGAAGATAAAGTTAATGCCAAAATGAAATGCATTATAGCGAACATCGTCAGGGGCAATGAGGCCATAAACATTATCTGTTACAAAATAAAACTGCACAGGATAATAGTTGGCTACAACGCCTACACCTAAATTGAAGTAAGAACGGTTGAGTATTGAATAATTAGCGGTAACGCCAATGTTTTCAGTTAGCTGACGATAGTAAGATGCTGTGAATGAAGGCCGAACAACACCTTTGAAGATTTCTAATCGAACCAAAGCTCCTAGATTGTCTACTGAGCTAAGCTGATAATTTGCTCCTAAGTAAATCTTTGCAGTCAAAGGCACTTTAAATGTTTCTACGGTTTCATTAACCTCAAATAAGTTAATGATAGAGTCTTGAATATCTTGCCATAACTGCTCTTGTTGCACTTCGTTTAATCCATCAAATTGATTTACTCCAATTCCTTTGTACGAAACTGAGGCTTGTGAAGAATAAGAATTTAACCAACGATCATATTTTATTAACCCTAAATCAAGTACTGAGGCAGAGAAGCTCCACTGATCGTCGAGCTTAAAAGTAGCTCCAGCATCAAAGCCAAAACCCATATTTGAACTAGAAAATGCATATTCTCCGAAGCTTACATCCTCTGTAGTATCTTTTTTTGAATACGGTAAAGAGGTGTTTATCAAAACATCTGTTGTTGTATTGATGTAATAATAATCTTGGGTAGTATTTAGGGTAATGTCCATTTTTTCTGAGTTAATAGCGGATTTACCAAATAGTAATTTGGCCTTAACTCCAAAATTCCATTGATCGTTAAAATCGTAAGCTGCACCAATGGCATATTCTCTATAATGTAAAGCCTTAATCGCAATGGGATCTAAATTTATTGTTTGTCCAACAAAATCGCCATTACCATTTGCTGCCAAATCCACTAAATTTTTTGAATAAAATGCATTAACATCAGTAACGTCTGAAATGGAAGCAGAGAAGTAAAATTTTTGCCAACGCATGCCAAAATTTAACCACTGATCTACTGCCCTAGAATTAATGTTATTGCCATCCTTAATATTGGCTAAGATATTTGTAGGGCTCAATGCGAGAGAGTCTTGAGGAGTAGTTTCAAACATTTGATTATACTTAGCTCCGCTGGTCCCAAATCCACCATATACTGATGATAGACCTGGAAATCCAAAATGATATTGATAACTAGGCATAAAGGCTGGGTTCGACAAATTAGTTTGTGGAACCAGATTCAAGTGATAAATTCCTAAGTCATATTGTGCAAATAACTTGCTTCCACTTGATATCAGAAAGCTAAAACACAATGCAATGAATATTTTATATATATAGTTCATATTCAAATATTTAATCCTAATTAGTATTCAGTAGTATAATCCCCTAATGCCGAGAGTTCAACGGATATTTTATTGTCGCTATATATTTTTACTATCTTACTGCCTTGGCTAAAAGTAGATGCAGAAGCAGAGATAATCAATTTCCTAGCATTTTTTAAACTGATAAGCTTCTCCTCTGTAAGTGTTACTGTGGTCATTTGGTGCATAGGAACAGTCACTCTATACTCTGGTGGGGCACTTGGCACACCAGCTAGTAAAATATTTTCTTGGCCAACAAATACAGAATCAAAGGTGACATTATTTGAATCAGCAAGATATAATTGTAAAGAAGCGTCTATTGGAAAGTAATTTAAAGTGTTTATATTCAAGGTGATACTTTTTAACTGATCCCAAACAAAAAAGCTACTGAAATCTATTTTAGTGGTGTCATTTATTGTGAAGTTTAGCGCTCTTCCAAAAAGCGGAATTTCTAGTTCAACAGCTAGATTAACATTGGAAGTATCTTTCACAAAGTTAGGAATTAAATTTCCAGTGGGGTTAGTTATTGCACTACCCCTATAAATCAATGAAGTTGGGTTGAAATTAATAATGTCAACAATATTGGAGTTTGAGGAATTTAAAGCAAAATTCGAAGGTTGGGCCGCTTGAGAAGGATTTGCTGCGTACATTAAGGAAAATGTTGGTAAAAAAGATGAAATGAAGTCTTTTTTAATATTGTCTCTTTCTACATACAAATCAGTAAAAGTAACGTCGATAGGCATTCCATAACTATTTGTAAACATTAATCTTAGAATAGGATCTTCTGCTATTATTTCTGTAAAATGTAGATTATCAAATATACTAATTGCTATTTTAGTTCGGTCAATGTTAAATAAGTGCTGGTGGAAATAACCAAATGCTTCGTAATAGGTGATATTGTTTACATTTTGTTTTAAACTAACGGTATAAGGAGAATTATTGGCGCCATTTCCACGATGAACCATCACTTTTACATATTCGTCCACTTGATTAGAATTGCTGCCATTAAGATTGAGTCGAAGAAGATAATCGTACATTTGGACGGTAATAGAAACAACGCTAGACGTGCCACCAGTATAAGGAATATCAACTCTTTTGTTAAAAGTAACTCCATATTTGGTCAGTTGGGGAATAATAATATCTACATAGCTAGAATGATTAATATTGGTGGTAACTTCAAAAGTCATTGTTCCTGACTTGATTAAAATACTATCAATTCGTTCATTATTATTAGTTGTATATTTAGTATTAAGTATAAATATTTTAGAAGTACTATCCCCAGGAAATAAAGCCGCAGGTATATTAAACGCTAAGGAAGTATCATTAGCTTGATCTGGAAATGAAATAAGTTGCTCAGCATTATTTGAAACAGTGTCTCCTCTATATACTAGGCTCAGGAGTCCGTCGGCATCCTCAAGCCAATTGTCTTGGCTTCCTTCAACCACTTTTGACATCTCTAAATCTCCGTAAAACAAAGGTACAGCCAATTTAGGGTTCCAAGTTCCTCCAGATATCTTGTCAATGCCTAGCCTGTCTTTGTAACAAGAATGCAGCAGTAACGAAGCAAAAAGCATCGTAAACACAAGCTTAAAGCCCTGGTTTACAGTTGTTAATTGTAGTTTCATATTTTGAATTTAGTCCAAATTAATCATGGATTATATTATTTTTAAAAAGAGGTTAAAATTATGTATTTTCAGTATGCTAAACAAATTATTTTATCAAATAGTTGCTTATCACTCTTTCTTTTCCACTCACAAGCCGATTTGCATCGCCATTGGCAGACTTATAGACTACAAAATGATCACTTGCAGTATACTCATCTTTTATCGTCATTCTACCCTTCGAGTTCATAAACATAAATTGCTTATTACCATAACTATAAGTCATAATTTTTGTACTGTCTTCTAGTAAATAATTGAGGGATTTAAAATCGGAAAAACGCATATTATCAACTGTAAAAGTCCATAAAAGTTCTCGGTTTTGAGAGTAAGAAAATATGTTATTTTCATCATAAAAAAAGAAATCATTTTGTCCGTCAAAGTTCACATCCATTAATTTGAAATAATGATTTTCAGTAAAATCACGGAGTAAAAACTTTGTAACTTGACCATTTTGGTCTATTAAAATAATCCGGCCTATAAGATCAGTTGTCACCAGTTGATTTCCCATTTGGTAAAATGGAGTTTTAGGATTATTGGTAAACGCAAGCTTAGCCTCAATGCGGGATTCCCCTTTTCTATTCGAGAAAACTACATTTCCCAATGTGTCTGCAAGAAGCAAGAAATCTTTAGTTCCAAGTCTGAAATATTGCACTGCATTGTTTACTATTGCTGGCATCGTTGGCATTTTCCAGCCTTCAGTTTCTATACCTTCAATTTTATAATTATGAATTATCTTATCTTTTTGGGGAACTATTATTCGATAGTTCAAATTATGGTCATAGTCCACAACATTGAGGGATGCGGTTGCATCAGAGTTTAGCATGATTGGATAATTTTCTACTTTATTTCCATTTAAATCATACATATATAGATATTTTGCAGAGTTGTATATGATTTGTAATTTACCATTCTTGTAGAAATCAATTGATTGCACATCTCCGATAGGTAATTCTGCTACGGGAATTGCCCAAAGAATTTTTCCTAAATGGTTGATCCTGTACATCATGTTACGTTCGTCAAAAACCATTATATCATTTTTCTTTGTTTGATGATTAGCAACCACAAATGGCCCTTTTGCAAGAGGAAAATCAAGTGCTACTTGCCATGATACTTCATCTTCATTCTCGTCCCATTCGGTTTTATTGATATTTATGGTGGTATATGCGCCATTATCTCCAACTATATATTGAATAGCGGCATCTCCCAGCTCACTTAAATTGATAGAGGATTCTGATAATTTGTTGACAATTTCATTATTTAAATATGGTTTCACAGTTTGATCAAAGGCATGCATGTTAGTATAAATCATGATATGTGACTCCATGCTTATTTTGGCTTTAAATTCCGAAAAACCTTCTCTTTCTGATAATGTTTTCTTAATGAGGATATTGTCGATATATTTTTTTAATATCTCAGCTGAGTTGGCGAAAACAACATAATCGTCAACCAACACATAATAGGTTTGCTCTAAAGAGCTAAATATTGTTCCAAAAATATTGGGTATCAAATAGGTGAGGGGAATATGATGAATTTCAAAAGTTCGATAAAAAATGGTGTCCACTTCAACAGCTTTAAATTCAGAAGCCATTAGTTCTAATTTGCTCAGTGATTGAATAGCTTCCTTGGGATCATAGGTATCCATAATTGCGAAGCTCTCTTGGTCTTTTTCGTTTGAATATAGTTTACAAAATGCTAATTCACTTTTTATCCAGGGATAAAAATAATTTCTCATATCAATCATTAAGTCTGCTTGATATGATTTTATAGCTCTTTCGTTTTCTACATTGAACTTACTTGTAGATCGTTGAGTTAAATATGTGTTTATTTGTTCGGCTCCTTGGTAGTAAATAAAGGAGGTTTGAGCAGGAATATGATCAAAAATCTCAATTGTAGTAGGTTTAAATTCTTTAAAACCATTTAAAAGACTTGCAACGGTATCAGAGCTGAAAGTGTATCCGCTAAAATTGAAATGAGATTTGCTTGGATTGAAATCTAAAACAGTAAATTGACTCAAATCACCAATTTGTTTCACTAAATTAATGTCCTCATTGCGTGCAAAATCAGCAATTAGTCGATACATATATTGGTAATTAACGAAGATTGTTGCGGCCTCGTTTTTGCCAGCTATTTTTAGCATTCTATCCACATTCAGTTTTTTAGCAGTGCTTTTGAGATTGCTTTCCAGAATGATTTTCTCAATTAGTGATCCAGAGTTGCTCATACTAAAAACACCGTGCAACATAACTAAATAGTATTTTTCAGTATCAACTTTGGACGTAATTTCATAGATTTGTTCACCTTCAAATTTTCTTTGAGTGAACTTCCCAAACTGAACTAAATCCTTCTCAAATTGAGCTGAGCTAACGAGCTGATCAGTGGAAAAACTAAGTAGATTGGCGAATTTTTTATAACCAATAAAGTGAATTGAGTAGTATATTTTGACAGCATTAATTTTAGGTACATTCAATATGCCATTAATTTGCGAGTATAAACTATCTGTATTTTGAAAAGATTTTTTAAAATCTGGATCAGCGGTCAAGTTACTCCAAATTGAAGATGACTCTTGAAGTTTGGCTTGCAATTCATTGAAATCTGCAGAGTAAAAAACTACCGCTGCATTTTCAGGAATTAGATATAAAGCATCAATAGCTTCTTCCTTTGCTTGCGAATAAAATCGGTATCCAAAATAAGTACCGGCGGCTATTAAACCAATAATTAAAACGTAAAGTATTAACTTCAAAAATTTCATAATCTATTCTGCTAAAAAACATGATACTTACTGTCCTTATAATCGAAAGTCAACCAATGAATTTCATCAGGTTAATATTATAAAAATCAGTAATTTATGAATTATCTATTTAAAATTTCAAAAAATCAAAATTAAGAAAAATAATTGAAGAAAATGATAAATATCTAGCAATTAATACAATTTAATTATTGGAGAAAAAAATCATCAATTCTGTATCGTTTCAATTGGAATTATTTCTATTTTTGACAGCAAATAATAAACTATGGCTTCATCAAAAAATAGAGATCAGATTATTAAATTGCTTGCAAATAAATCAGTCAGCAAATACAAGGTTTTTGACAACACATTGGAGGTTTTTGAAAGCATTAAAACCATTCTAAAAGAATTATCTGTGGAAGTGAAAGCCGAATTGAAGGCACAGAATCACGACATACCGATTGAATACAAAGAGAAAGGGACATACGAAGTAGAATTTAAAGTAGCTGGCGATTTACTTCTTTTTAATATGCACACCAATGTTTTTGAATTTCCAAAAGCACATGCGGTTATGCAAACTGGCTATGTTAAAGAGGACGTTTTGCGCTCTTACTGTGGAAATATTAGCATATATAATTTCTTAGCCGATTCATTTAAGTTTAATCGCTTGAATGACGTCGGCTATCTCATAGGAAGGATATTTGTAAATAATGAAAATCATTATTTAGTAGAAGGTAAGCGTCAATTAGGCTTTTTATTTAACGATTTTACGAATCAAATTATAACTAAAGAAGCGTTGAAAAACATCATAGATGCCTCCTTACAATACGCAATTGAGTTTGATTTATTGGTTCCTTCCTTCGACGAAGTGAAGCTGGTGAGTGTTCAAGAGATGAATCAGATCACTTCAACTGTCAGTTTGAAAACAGGTAAACGCCTGGGTTTCACCTATGAAGCAGGGAAAATTAAAATTAAATAAAATAATAAAATATTTTTTCAAATAAATTTGGAGAAGAAGAAATAAGAAGTATCTTTGCAGTCCAATTTTTCGAGTATTTATACTCTTGGAATACGGTCCGTTCGTCTAGGGGTTAGGACGCCAGGTTTTCATCCTGGTAACAGGGGTTCGATTCCCCTACGGACTACATTATTAACTTTGAAATTAATACAGAATGGCAAATCATAAATCTACAATAAAGAGAATTAAGACAAACGATTTAAAAAGAATTCATAATCGTTTTTATGCACGTAGTATGCGTAATGCAGTTCGTAAATTCCGTGGTTTAACTGATAAAGATGAGGCTTCACAAGGACTTCCTAAATTAGTTTCTTTAATTGATAAAAATGCAAAACGTGGTATCATACATAGAAAAAAAGCTGCAAACTTAAAGTCTAAATTGACTAAGTTGATTGCTACTATGTAGTTTGAAAAATATATTTGAAAAAAAACCGATTCTATTTAAGAATCGGTTTTTTTTTGCTCTCTATTTTGCTAAATTTCCATCGACTGTACTAAATTAACCAATTGCTTTTCCGGTATTAGAATAAGGAATAATTGATGTATTTTTGCTTTTCTTTAAATCAAAGCCGTTAATGATGATTCGATTCTATTTTTTATTGATAATTAATTTTTTCTTTGCAGTACAATGTATTAATGCTCAGAATGTTAAAGCGTTTTTAAATTATGGTGAGTACTTCTCTCCTAAAGACGGTCAGTTTATTGAAACATACGTTGCGATAGAAGGCAACAGTTTGCAGTGGAACAGAACCATGGATAATAATCTTAAGGCTCAAGTAGAATACACCCTTATTTTTAAGCTCGATAGTCAAATTGTTGGCTTTTCGAAAGATATCATTAATAGTCCGCTGATACAAGACTCTGCTCAAATGGGAAACATGCTTCTTCATACAAATCGTTTTAAATTACAGAACGGAAAATATTCGGTGAGCATTAAACTAGATGATTTAAATGATACACTTAAGGCCTCCTTTACTACAACTCAAATTACCTTAAAGCGCTCAACAAATGATATTTTTATGTCTTCAATAGAAGTATTTAGCAAATTTGAAAAAACAGAAAAAGAAGGGATGAATATAAAAGGTGGCTATTTACTTACGCCCAATGTATATCATTATTTGCCTGAGCATGACAGTGTGTTACAATTCTATACCGAGATTTATCATACTAAATTGGTTTTAGGTATGGATGTTCCCTTTTTGCTTTCCTATTATTTGGTTAATAATGAGAGCAACATAATATTGCCCCAATATAAAAAGTATAAGCGATTAAAAAGTTCAGAAGTAAATGTATTTATGAGTTCATTGGATATCCGAGATTTGCCTAGTGGTAACTTTTCTTTAGTGATGGAAGTTCGAGATCGTAATAATGAGTTGAAGGCTAAAACCGATTATTTTTTCCAAAGACAAAATTCAAAAATTGTTATCGACGAAGATGAAATATCTGCTGTAAATATTGCCTCTACTTTTGCTGAATTGATAACTGGAGAAGATACTTTAAGCGAGATAATAAGAAGTTTAGCCCCTATTTCATCTGGCTCAGAGCGTGTTTTTGCGCTGCAGCTGATTGATAAAGGAGATACCTATATTATGCAACAATATCTTTTTAATTTCTGGGAAAAGCGAAACCTTGAAGATCCTTTTAAACCCTTTAGAGAGTACATGGAGCAAGTACGTAAAGCTGATAAAAAGTTTGGAACCAGTATTAAAAGAGGATATGAAACCGACAGAGGTAGAGTGTTTTTACAGTATGGTGAACCCAATTCTATTGCTAAAGAAGATAATGATCCTGCAGCATATCCTTACGAAATTTGGCATTATTACCAAGCTTTAAATCAACGAGATGTTAAATTTGTTTTCTATAATACAGACCTCACATCCAATGACTTTTATCTGTTGCACTCAACCGCTATTGGCGAACCCAATGACTATCAGTGGAGGCTTCACCTAAGAGGGCGAGATAGAAAGTTCAATTCAATTGACGATGACGGAAGAACCGATGATTGGGGGAGCGAGTACAATAATTATTATGAAAATCCAAGATAATACTAACTCTTACATCTCACAAAATAGTTCGCGATTTTTCTATTAATTGCTTTATATTTGCCCGCTTAATTTATATCCTTTGATCAATAACAATAAGATAAAAGTAGCCGTTGTAATTCTTAACTGGAATGGGAAAAAATTTCTAGAGAAGTTTCTTCCATCCGTGGTGCAAAACAGTCATGGCGCTGAAGTTATTATTGCTGATAATGCCTCTTCTGATGATTCAGTAGATTTTTTGAAAAAAAATTACCCCAATTTAAGGCTCATCATCAATGACTCAAACTCTGGTTACGCAGGAGGATATAATGAAGCACTTGCCCAAATCGATGCTGAATATTATGTTTTGTTAAATAGTGACATAGAGGTCACTCCTAATTGGGTAATGCCAATTATTGACGAGATGGACAAAGATCCAAAAATTGGTGCTGCCCGACCTAAATTATTGGCATTTTATCAAAAGGATGAATACGAATATGCTGGAGCGGGTGGCGGGTTTATCGACAAGTATGGATATCCATTTTGCCGAGGTAGAATATTTGCCAACTTGGAGAAAGATCAAGAGCAATACAACGAAATTAAAGAAATATTTTGGGCTAGTGGAGCGGCTATGTTTGTTAGATCTAGCGTTTATCATCAGTTGAATGGCTTAGATGAGGACTTTTTTGCTCATATGGAAGAAATTGATTTTTGTTGGAGACTAAAACTCAACAATTATAAAGTAATGTCCATTCCTAAGTCCATAGTTTACCATGTTGGAGGTGGGACTTTACCCAAGAATTCCTCTCGCAAAACTTATTTGAATTTTAGAAACAATTTCTCTCTTCTGGCTAAGAATCTACCAGCAAATCGTTTGCTTAAGACTTTCCTAGCTCGATTAATATTGGATGGAATTGCAGGACTTAGATTTTTAAGTGAAGGTAATTACAAAGATACTTTGGCGGTGTTGAGGGCTCATCTTTACTTTTATACCCATTTTAGATCTTTGCTCAGAAAGAGAAAAAATAGAAACATTCACCCTGTCAGTAATATGTATATGAAAAATATTGTTTTTCAACATTATTTATTCAAGAAAGCTAAGTTTACCGATTTGAATGAAGAAGATTTTTCTTAGAGATTCTTTTAATCTCTCCCCAAGTTTCCTTTCATTATTTCTTTAAAATCTTCTTTTACCCCATCCACTCTAAAGAAGAAATATACACCAACAAATATGGAGCAAATAGCGATAAAACCAAATATTATCATGGTGTTTTTTCCACTTAGCTGATTGAAAAGCTCGAATAATCCAGCAGAAAAGAGAATGAAGATAAAAACCATAATATTCAAATAACCAAGTATATCGCCCAATAAACGACCTTTAACTTTATCTTGAATATGAGCATTTAGAGGAATTTTGTAAAAACCAGCAAAGAAGGCAGTAAAAAATATCATCACCATAAAATAATAGGTAGATGGATTAATAATTATGGTTGCCAACATACTCAATCCAAGCCCAATAGATCCAATAAATACATATCCCAGGTGCACATGTTTTCCTGAAAGCCAGCCTGAAAGGATAGCTCCTGCAGCAATGCCAATTGCGGCAACTGACATGATAAGTCCAGTTACAGTATCAGATTCGCCAAGTACGTTTTTCCCATGCATCGAAATGTTCATTTGAATTAAAGAACCTATTAACCAAAACATAGATAATCCGAAAACGGCATAATTAACTCCTTCGAAATTTTTAGCAACTTTATATTGTTTGATGATAAATGAAACGAAATTTAAGGCAGTTGGTTGAGACTCCATTACTGGCGATTCGTCAGCACGAATCATGCGAGAAGTTAGCCAACCTATAAAAGCAATAAATAGTAAAATTGCCCCAACCCATTCTATGCCATAGTGGTCTGATAAGAATCCAGCTAAAACAGTTCCTAATAAAACTCCAACGAATGTTAGCATTTCCATATAACCTGTTCCGAATGAAATGCCATCAACACCTCGGATGTCGCGAATTAATCCATATTTGGCAGGAGAAAACAATGCGCTTTGCAAACCCATCAATAATACAGCAACCATAACTATATATAAATTGTGCCAATAAAATCCTCCAATTGCAATTAACATGATGGGCATTTCTGCCATTTTACCCCAAATCATGATACTTCTTTTCTCGTAAATTTTTGACAGTTTTCCAGCCATAGGCGAAAATAGAATAAATGGAATAACGAGCATTGCTGATGCAATTGAAATTACAGTAGATTGATTGTCAGCTGAAACCCAGTTTATTCCGACAAAAATTACTAGCCATTTGATTAAATTATCATTAAAAACACTAAGGAAATTAGTAATAAAAAGTGGCCACCAAGGGTGTTTATGATTCTCCATATCTATAAAATTTGAGGCCAAAGATAGAAAAATTATTAAGCGGGCTAATATTACTTACAGATTTTGAAGATTATTTCTCTAAAAACTGAATACTATTTTTTTGAGCTGAGCTAGATTTAGTTACTTTTGTAATATAATAATTCATGTAAAATTATTAAATATGAAACGCCATGATTAAAATTAAAACTCAAAAAGGAATAATAAAAATGGCGCTCCATCTGCCTATAGGATTTTCTCTTGGATGGGATGGTAGATAGGTGTCACTTTAATCTAAAATTATAAATATATGAAAGTCAATTATTTAATTTCAATATTGCTTATCGCAGTAATGGTTTCATGTTCAACAAGTACTAAAATTACTGGCTCTTGGGTAGAGCAAGGACAAACAGCACCAAAGGAGTATAAGAAAATTGCAGTAATTGCATTGGCAAACAAAACCTCAAGCCAGCTTACTTTTGAACGTACATTCGTAGATCGGTTGAAGTATTTAGGCTATGATGCTATTGAAACTTCTTCGTTTTTAGTTCCATCAGTTGTAACTAAAGAAAATGCTGAAATGTTAGATAAGTTGATGAAAGATAGAGGAGTAGATGGTGTAATTATTTTAAGTTTGTTACAAGTAAAAGATGGCGTTCGATATGTGCCCGGAAGCACTCCTTACACTCCAGGACCTTATTATGGTGGAGGTTATTATGGCTATTATAACTATAATTACAATCAAATGAATTCGGGATATTATGAAGAAACAACTTCCATTTTTCTTGAAAGTAACTTTTATGACTTAAATAGTGTAAAATTGCTGTCATCTATACAAACCGAAACTGCTGACCCTTCAGGTGTTGATGATTTAGCTTTATCATACTCATCCACAATATTAAAAAAGCTTATTGCTGATAAAGTTTTGGCTAATAATAGTTTAAGTAAGTAATAAAAATAATTTTTGCAAAACACTATAAGATGAATTTGGAAGTAGCAATAGGCAGCTTAAAGTTTAAAAATCCTGTAATGACCGCCTCCGGTACTTTTGGATATGGACCTGAATTTGAAGATTTTATCGATATCGATCGACTGGGAGGGATCGTGGTTAAAGGAACTACACTTCATCATCGCGAAGGGAATCAATATCCCCGAATGGCAGAAACTCCTTCTGGAATGTTAAATGCTGTAGGATTGCAAAACAAGGGCGTGGACGTATTCTGTAAGGATATTTACCACAAGATAAAGCATTACGATACAAATATTTATGTTAATGTTTCGGGATCAACAATTGAAGAATATGTTGAAACCGCAATTCGGATCAATGAACTAGAGCATATTCCTGGCATTGAATTGAATATTTCCTGTCCAAATGTAAAAGAAGGCGGCATGGCCTTTGGCACAAGTTGTCCTTCAGCTGTGGCAGTAACTCATGCTGTACGTGAAGTTTATAAGAAATCACTAGTTGTTAAGCTTTCTCCAAATGTTACCAATATTGGTGAAATTGCTAAAGCTGTTGAGGGTGTTGGAGCTGATGGAGTTTCTTTAATTAATACTTTGCTAGCAATGGCAATTAATGTAGAAACAAGACGCCCTATTCTTTCCACCATCACTGGTGGGCTAAGCGGCCCTGCTATTAAACCTATTGCCTTGCGCATGGTTTGGCAAGTAGCACAATCAGTTAAAATACCAATTATGGGCATGGGTGGAATTATGAATGCTGCTGATGCTATTGAGTTTATGCTTGCTGGCGCAACTACAATACAAGTAGGGACGGCAAATTTTATTGATCCAGCGGCCACCATCAAAATTCTAGAAGGAATTGAGGATTATATGAAGAGACATCAAATTAGTGATGTGAATGATTTAATTGGTGGAATGTTGCAATAGCTTCCTAGTTTATAAAGATTTTAGAATTGAAAAAAATAAAAATATCAGCGGTATCTTATGCCAATACTTATCCTTTTCTTTTAGGATTAGAGGATTTTCTAAAGGGTGATGACTTTGAGATTATTCGAGATGTGCCTTCTACTTGTGCCACTAAATTGATAAATAATGAGGTTGATTTAGGACTAATTCCTGTTGCTACAATTCCACTAGTTCCCAATGCTCTTATTATTTCAGATTTTTGCATAGGTGCTGTTGGCCCTGTTAAAACGGTTTTGTTGATGAGCAAAGTTCCTTTGGAAAAAATATCGAAAGTTTATCTTGACACTGAATCAAGAACCTCGGTGAAACTCGCCCAAGTTTTGGCTTCAAAATTATGGTTTAAAGATTGGGAATATGCAATTTTGCCTTTCGATTATATAAGTAATCCAGAGATAGAGAGCATGGTTTTGATAGGAGATAAAACGCAACAAAAATTGCCATTTCCTTTTCAATATGATTTAGCGGAGGCTTGGCAAAAGCTTACAGGAAAACCATTTGTTTTTGCAGCTTGGGTTGCCAACAAATCATTATCAGATGAATTTATTTCTCGATTTAATGTTGCTATTGAAAAGGGATTGCAACGAATTCCTGAAGCCATTTTAAAATATGATTCCGGGTTAAATTATGACCTTGAAAGCTATTTAAAAAACAATATATCCTATCCATTTGACCAGGACAAAAAGGATGCATTAGCATTATTTTTAGAGCTTATAAAAGATTAATATTCTGAGTATTTCAACAGATAAAAACGTTATTTTTACAGCTAATTCCTAAAGGTTATTATTATGAAAAATTCACCACTATTCACTTTCGTATTTATTCTTCTTGCATTGAGCTCCTCTGCTCAAATTAGCATCCTTTCAAGCGATATTGGAGATATTGGTGATACGGCAAGATATAGTTATACTACAGCTCTAAATCCTTCTGTTTTTGAGGTAACAGGAGCAAATTACACATGGGATTTTAGCCAAATTTCTCCGATGTCACAGTCTATGGATCAGTATCAAAGCTTAAGTTCTACCTCAATAATTTATAGTTTTGCATTTACGGGTAAAGCCAGTCAGGCCAGCCCAAGGGCTGATATGAATGCGATGGGAATTAATATTGCCAATGCTTATAACTTTTTTTCTAAAACGAGTTCAGTATATAAGCTCGTAGGTTACGGAGGGGAAACTAGTGGCACACCAATTCCTGTTGTGTTTAACAATCCTGACATTATATACCATTTCCCAATGGCCTATGGGAATCTTGATTCATGCGATTCCGACTGGAGTATTAGTGCTGCTGGAACTGGTTATATTGCAGAAGATTTACACCGTGTAAATGAAGTTGACGGCTGGGGAACAATCACTACACCTTATGGAACGTTCAATTGTTTAAGAATAAAATCCGACGTAATTCAAGATGACACAGTTTATATTGCCTCTTCTGGACTAGGGATGCGGATTCCTCAAGTATTTACAGAGTATATTTGGTTAGCTAAAAACATGAATTTTCCTATCATGAAAGTGACTATTTCACATACCTTAATTGGTCAGATTGATCTTGTTTATATGGATTCAATTCGACAATTTGTGGGAATTGAGTCAGTAGAAAATTCTCAGAATGAGTGGTTGCAAATCACACCTAATCCTGCAAGTGATTACATTAATGTTGTTGTGAATGGTAATTCTGCCTCTCAAATTGTCATTGTTGATAGCCAAGGAAAAATTGTGTATTCAGAAAAAATGAAAGCCAATTCTAGTCATCATATTCAAACTCAAGAATGGGCAAAAGGTATGTATGTGGTTCAACTGATTAATAGTAAAAAAACGATGCAGAAGAAAATAATTATTCAATAATATGAAAGCATTTCACGCATACGATATTCGAGGAGTTTATAATCAAGATTTTAATAAAGAAGATGCCTATAAAATTGGGTTTTTCTTGCCAGAATTATTAAAGACCAATAAAATATTAGTAGGTAGAGACGTTAGAGTTAGCTCTCCAGAAATATTTGAGTTTCTTAGTCGAGGGATTCTAGATGCTGGAGCAGATGTGTATGACGCTGGATTGACTACCACACCAATGGTATATTGGTTAACAGCCAAATTTAGATTCAACGCCTCTGTGATGGTAACCGCATCTCATAATAGCAAGGAATATAATGGATTAAAAGTGTCCAGATCAAAGGCTAAACCGGTGGGTTATGCTACTGGACTTTCTGATTTGGAAAAATTAATGAGCAAAGAAATTGTCGTGAGCTCAAAAAAAGGCAATGTTTTCCCCTTTGATAAAAAAGAAGAATACCTAACATTTCTTGAACAATACATCCCAAGTAATTTACAAAATCTGAATCTAACTATTGATTGTTCTAATGGAATGGCGGCCTTATTGGTTAAGGATATTGTTGGAGAAAATCATCATTATTTGTTTGATACTTTAGATGGTAGTTTTCCCAATCATGATGCCAATCCACTGGTTGCTGAGAATATTGTTGATTTGCAAAAAGCAGTTATGGAAAACAAAAGTGATTTGGGAATTATCTTTGATGGAGATGCTGACCGGGTGATGTTTGTGGATGAAAATGGAAGTTTTATCTCTCCCGACTTAATGATTGCCGTAATGGGCCATTATTTTTTAAAGTCAGATGGTGAAAAAACTCATGTATTGCAAGATATTAGAAGTTCAAAAGCGGTAGGAGAGTACCTACAGAAAATTGGAAATGTTGAGATGCATACTTGGAAAGTAGGAAGAGCATTTGCATCACTGAAACTGGCAGATATTGATGGTCAGTTTGGTGGTGAATTAGCTGGACATTACTACTTTAGAGATTTCTTTTATTCAGATTCAGGCATGTTAGCTATGCTGATTATTTTGGAAGTAATTGCCGATATGAAAGCAAAAGGCAAAAGTGTTTCACAGCTAATTGCTGATATTAAAGCTTATGCTAATTCTGGAGAAATAAATTTCAAAATTGAAAATAAAATTGGTGCAATGGACGCCGTTAAAACTTATTTTGAAAGCCATGAAAATGTAGATAAACTAATGGATTTTGATGGCTATCGTTTGGAATTTTCCGATTGGTGGTTTAATATTCGCCCTTCCAATACAGAACCTTATTTGCGCCTGATTGTGGAGGCTAAAAGCGAAGAACTTTTGAAAGAGAAATTGGATAAAATCGTCGGTATTATTGACTTTGTAAAAGGTCAATAGGAGCAGAGGCTATGTTTTAGGCAAAGTTTAATATAGTTTTATGTAAATCTGTTCATGAGATTGGTGAAAATATTAACCATTCTACATTTTGAACTAAAAATGAATTAACGATATTTCTTCACTTCACCACTTTTTACCCGATCCATATACGATTTCATATCCTTATAAACCTCTGGTGCTAGTATCAGTAAACCAATAAGGTTGGGGAATGCCATGGATAATATCATCATATCAGCAAAAGACATAACAGAACCTAAATTGGAAGCTGAGCCAATCACTACGAAAAACAAATAGATACCAAAGAATGTATATCTTTTTGCCATTGGGTTGCCAAAAGCCTTATCAAAATAGCGACCAAATAGGAAGCGAAAACCTTTTAATCCATAATATGACCATGAAATCATCGTGGAAAAGGCGAACAAAGTAATGGCTGTTGCAAGTACATATGGAAACCAAGGGAAAACACTTGCGAATGCTTGTGATGTTATTTGAGCTCCATCATATCCATGCGCCATAGCTGGGTCAGAATATCCAGTAAATATGATGACTAATGCAGTCATAGTACAAATGATAACTGTATCGATAACGGGTTCAATAAGTGCTACAAGCCCCTCACTTACAGGCTCTTCTGTTTTTACGGCAGAGTGAGCAATGGAAGCAGATCCAACGCCTGCCTCATTAGAGAAAGAAGCTCTTTGGAAACCAAGAATCAACACGCCAATAAATCCACCATAAATGGCATCAGGAACGAAAGCACCACGAATTATCAACATAAATACGGAAGGAATTTCTGTATAATTCATGCCAATGATCACCATTGATGCGATGATATATAAAATAGCCATGATGGGAACTATTTTTTCTGTCACCCTTGCGATACTCTTTATTCCGCCAATAATTACAAAGCCAATAATTACAGCCATTCCAAGCCCAAACCATGCTCCGCTACCTTCAAGACTTGGAAATATCATTTCAAATTGCTTAAAAGTCTGATTGGATTGGAACATATTTCCTCCACCTACAGATGCTCCAATAAGTAAAGTAGCGTAAATTACTGCTAGCACTTTTCCTAAGCCTCCGAGGTTTATTTTGCCAATATTTTTTTTATTGAGAGCCTTGGTTAAGTAGTACATTGGGCCTCCAGATACGTTGCCATCGTCATCAATTGTACGGTATTTTACACCGAGAGTAACTTCTGTAAACTTCAGCGACATGCCTAAAAGTCCAGCTATAATCATCCAAAAAGTAGCACCAGGACCGCCCACTGAAATAGCGATGGCCACTCCAGCAATATTTCCTAATCCAACCGTGCCTGAGACTGCAGTAGCTAATGCTTGAAAATGAGATACTTCTCCTTTATCTGTAGGGTTGTCATACTTTCCACGAAGAAGTTCCAAAGCGTGTTTTACTCCTCTAACACTTATAAATTTCATTCTGAAAGTAAAATAAATAGCTCCGAAAATTAACCAAAGTACAATCAAGGGGAAATGTTTTTCCATGGGTTTCCCATCTAAGTCAAGGATAACATTATTGTGCTTATCACGCACTACTGGGTCATATATCCCCATCGCCGTGAAAGGATCAAAAAATAATACTTCACCCATTGCATTCACTGCAGGAGCAAACCAATTATCTATTTGAGTGCTGATACTAGTTTCTTCTGAAATAGTTTGGAGGCTATCTGTAGAATTGGATTGTGCTGAGAGAGTGAAATTAATAAATGTACTAAGTATGAGTAATAGAAATAGTTGTCTCATGTATACTTTTTTGAAATTAATTCGCTGAAAAAATGAATGGGCAAATCTAATGAAAAAAATAATGCAACTGAAAAACGAAGGGCATGACTTATTCTCTAACTCTGCATATCTTCAAGAGTATGATGTAAAGCCTCCCAATTTTCAACTTCTAGGTCAAGGTCTTTTTTGTGTTTTTTATATACAATATAGAAATTGTCATCTGTGAAAGAAACATCAGAGTCGTGAGGATTGGCCAATTGATCGTCCATTTCTTGAATCTTAGATTCTAGGTTTTCAATCTTTTTTTCTGAAACTTCAATCTGTCTTTCAACTTTGCGCAATTTTTTCTCTTGCTCTTTTTTCAAAAGAAAAAGCTCTTTATTATTACTCGTCGATTTTTGATCTTGCGAATTTTTTCTGTCTTTACTTTCTAATTCGCTCAGATTTTGTATTTTTTTCTTCTCAATAAACTCGGTTATATCGCCCAAGTGTTCTTTTATTTTGTGATCTCTAAATTCAATCACTTTATTACTAAGCCCTTTTAAAAAGTCTCGATCGTGAGAAACCAGAATCAATGTACCATCAAATTGAAGTAGCGCATTTTTGAGGATATCCTTAGATTGCATATCTAAGTGATTAGTGGGCTCATCCAGTACTAGTAAGTTGATGGGTTCTAAAAGCAATTTTGCTAAAGCTAGTCTAGAACGTTCGCCACCGCTGAGCACTTTCACCTTTTTCTCGATATCTTCTCCCGAAAAAAGAAAACTCCCTAAAATACTTTTAACTTTTTTGCGAATTTCTCCTGCAGCTATATTATCAATAGTTTCAAAAACAGTCTGCTCATCATCTAATAACTCAGCTTGATTTTGAGCATAATAACCAAGTTTTACATTATGCCCCAATTTCACTTCGCCTTCATGCTCAAGCTGCCCGATAATGGCTTTCGCCAAAGTCGTTTTACCTTCCCCATTGCGACCAACAAAAGCAATAAATTCGTTTTTAAGAATGGTGAGGTCTATTTGATTTAAGATATTTTTAGTGCCATAACTTTTCGAAAAATTAATTAATTCAACAGAAATTTTTCCTGATGGAGGTGCTGCTGGAAATTTGAAATGAATGCTTTTTTTGTCCAATAAATCCATTCCTTGTCGATCAATTTTAGCCAGCATTTTAACTCTCGACTGCACTTGCTTGGCTTTAGTAGCCTGATATCTAAAACGTTCTATAAAATCTTCAACTTCTTTTATTTCCTTCTGCTGATTTTCATATCTTGACGTCTGTTGCTCCAAAAGCACCTCACGTTGTTTCACATATTCGCTATAATTGCATTTGTAATCGTATATTCTGCCGTGGGTAATTTCAATCGTTCTATTGGTTACAGCATCAAGAAATGCTCTGTCGTGAGAAACCAGAATTACGGCTCCCTGATATACTTTCAAGAACTCTTCTAACCATTGAATAGACTCAATATCAAGGTGATTTGTCGGCTCATCGAGAAGAATGAGTTCAGGCATTTGCAATAGTAATTTTGCCAATTCGATTCGCATTTGCCAGCCACCACTTAGGGTGCTCACGGCTTTTTGGAATTCAGATTTATCGAACCCTAATCCAAGCAATATTTTTTCGGTATTGCCCTCTCTACTTTGGCCATCCAAAAGATTAAATCGGTCGTTATATAGCTGAAGGTTGTCAATTAAGTTTGCATAAGACTTACTTTCATAGTCTGTACGCTCGGTCATTTCTTTCGTTATTTTCTCAATCTTTTCCTCCAATTCCACATGTTGCTTAAAGGCGGTCATGGCTTCGTCAAAAATGCTCAACTCGCTTATGCTATCCATATGTTGCGCTAAATATCCAACTTCTCTTCCCTTCGGAATAAAGAT
>FLOH01000585.1_pt1 | contig 72684 bp, 69 predicted proteins | sample 756751 | NCBI WGS metagenome assembly FLOH01 (sample SAMEA4026879, study PRJEB14308) | marine metagenome | biome: coastal water; material: water | depth 74 m
TACGCTTGCATCACGCGCGTGGGGTTGGCGTGGTCGCCGGTGGCTACATGCCGAACAGCAGGCGATCGGCGAACTGTGGCGGTAGGCCGGCGTCCGTGATCTCCTCGGCCGCCGTTGCAGTGTCGTAGACCACACGGCGAAACTCGACGCGCACGGGCACATCATCGTCGATATCGAGGACGAGGTACGAGGCGCGGCTATCTCCATCCCGTGGTTGTCCCACGGAGCCAGGGTTCGCAAACAGTCGGACGTCGTCGCCAAGGATCTCCTCGCGGCCTGGCGGGGCATGGCCACCGGTCACCCGATCGCCGACGCTGCGCGCCGACATCGGCACGTGTGTGGCCAACCAGCACGACTTTGGCATCGGGTGCATGAGCAAGGGCAATCGAGGCGCCCGGACCGTCGATCACGTACTCCCAGATCGGGTCGCGGGGCGAGCCGTGGGCGAGCGTTACGGCATCGATGCTACCCATCGGTTCGAGTGTCGCCAGCCAAGCCTCTTGCTCGGCACCCAAGACCTCGCGGGTCCAGCGGGCGGCGCGCCCAGCGTCGCCACCGAAGCGGGCAACGTTGACCTTGCCCAAAACGGCGAGGTCGTGGTTGCCTGCCAGCACGACGTCGGCCCGCGTCCGGATCAGATCAACGCACTCATTCGGGCGTGCGCCATAGCCGACCGTATCACCCAAACACCAGAGAGCATCGAAGCGATCGCCCTCTGCTTCCAGCACGGCTTTGAGCGCCTGAAGGTTGCCATGGATATCGGAGATAACAACGACGCGCATCGAGTTATACGATAGGCGAGATGTCGCGCTGCACACCCGGAGTAGACTGCGTGTATGGACCAGAATGAGCAGCCAGAACGACAGCTAAATATCCACTTCACGCCCGAAGAGATGGCGGGACATTACGCCAACTTTGCGAACGTGTCGCACTCGGATTATGAGTTCACAATCACGTTTGCGCGCGTTGATCATGAGTTCGATGGACCGGAGATTCCCGGCGTGGTCGTCAGTCGCATCAACCTCTCGCCACAGTTCATGGGCGAGTTGCTCGACGCGATCCACGACAACTACGACAAGTGGTCGGCGCGCGAGAGCATTCGCGACCTACCCGAGGTCGGCGACGATCACTCGGAGACATAACCTCGCTTCGACTCATAGTTGTTGGGCGCGCTCGTGGTGGTCTCGCCGAGGCCGCCGCGGACTACGAAGCCCGTATCGGGAAGCTCGCCAAGTTTGAGGTAGTGGTCGTCAAGGACGAACCACTCGAGCGAGGCACGGCAGCCGAAATTCGTCAGCGTGAAGGGGACCGCATCGCGGCTGTGACAGAGGGTTGGACCCTGGTTTCATTCGATCGCAATGGCGAGCAGATCACCAGTGAACGACTGGCCGAGGTGGTTGCAGAGTTGGAGGAACGGCCTCCCCAGAAGACGGCATTCGTCGTGGGTGGCGCCGAAGGAATCGACCCGCGTATCCTCGCGGCGAGCCAGCACCAGCTGGCGTTTGGACGAGCGACGCTGCCCCACCAGCTGGCACGCGTCGTCGCGGTCGAGCAGCTGTACCGCGCGCTCACGATCCGTCGCGGTCTCCCGTACCACCGATAGCACCAGCGCCGCGGCGCCGGTGCTTTGACACGATTCGGGTGTGATCGATCCTGTCGCCGACCTGCACGCCGCCCTCACCTCTGCGGTCGCCGGCCTGACGGGGGGAGACGTGCCCGAGCTCGGACTCGAGCGGCCAGGCAACCCCGAGCATGGCGATTACGCGACGAGTGTTGCAATGCGGCTTGCCCCGCTGCTTGGCAAGTCTCCGCGAGAGATCGCACAGGAGCTCGCCACGATCGTCGAGAGCTTTCCCGCGATCGCCTCCGTCGAGATCGCCGGACCCGGGTTCCTGAATCTCCGGCTCTCGGATGATTGGTACCGCGGTGCCCTGGCGGCGATGTTGACCGCGGGGAGCGATTTCGGCCGTCACGCGCCCGTTGCTGGCATTGAGACGTTGGTGGAGTTCGTATCTGCAAACCCGACGGGCGATCTGACGATCGGCTCTGCCCGCAACGCCGCCTACGGAGATTGTGTGTCGCGGCTGCTGGATTTTGCGGGGCAGACGGTGACGCGGGAGTACTACTTCAACGACGCGGGCAATCAGATCAACCTGTTTGGTCAGTCGGTGCGGGCACGGCGGCTTGGCGAGGAGATTCCCGAGGGCGGCTACCCCGGTGCCGAGATTCTCGAGGTTGCGAACGCGCTTGACCTGCCAGACGATGCACCTCTCGAGGACTGGACGACGCAAGGCGTTGCAGTAATGATCGAGCGCATCCGCACTGGACTAGAGCGCATGCGTGTGACGTTCGATCTTTGGACGAGCGAGCAGACGCTGCACTCAAGCGGCGCCGTGACAGCAGCGATCGACCGCGCGCGCAGCGAAGGGCACGTCTTTGAGCAGGATGACGCCACGTGGCTCCGCACCACCACGTTCGGCGACGACAAAGATCGCGTGCTGTTGAAAGCGGATGGCGAGACGACCTACTTTGCGGCCGACCTTGCCTATATCGATCTCAAGTTCAAGCGCGGTGCCACCCGAGCAATCTATGTGCTCGGCGCCGATCATCACGGCTACATCCAGCGACTCAAGGCCGGCGCGGCTTGCCTTGGTCTCGATGCCGACGCCGTCGAAGTATTGATCTACCAGCTTGTGACGGTCAGTGGCGAACGGATGGGGAAGCGCCGCGGCAACGTCATTGCCCTCAACGAGCTCGCCGAGGCAATTGGTGTGGACGCTGCTCGCTACTTCCTCGTCGAGCGCTCGCACGACCAGATGCTCGATATCGATCTGGACCTCGCGGTCGAGACCAGCAGCAAGAACCCCGTCTTCTACGTCCAGTACGCGCATGCCCGCTGCCAGTCGATTTTGCGAAAGGCTATGGAAGAAGGGCTCGAGGTTGCTGGCGTCGGTCCCACGCACGTGCCCGAAGGGCCCGAGCGGACGCTGGTGCGCCGACTTGCGGAGTGGCCCGACATTGCGGCGACGGCGGCAGACCTACGGGCGCCTCATCGCATCGTCACGTGGGTCCACGAACTCGCAGCCGATTTTCACGCGTTCCATCACGACCTCCACGTGCTGCACGAAGATGCCGACACGCGGGCATTCCGTCTCTCAACCGTGCGTGCCACAGGAGAGGCGCTCACGCGCGGGCTCGGACTCATCGGCGTCAATGCTCCGGACCGCATGTGATCGACGTTCGCTGCATTCTGGCGGACGAGGGTCGCCTGCTGCGCGAAGTGCGCCTTGCCGCGCTGGCGAACGCGCCCGGGGCATTTCTCGAGACCTTCGCGGAGGTTGCTGCCGATGCGGACGATGTTTGGGATGCTCGCGCAGCCTCGAGCACGGGCGAAGGCGACGCCTTGGTCATGCTCGCACTGCATGAGGGGGTCCCGGTTGGCATGGCGGGTGTCGCACGCGAGTTCGGACAGCGCCGACGCCACCGCGCGACGCTCTGGGGTGTCTGGCTCGATCCCGCACACCGTGGCCGTGGCGTGGGACGCCAACTCGTGACGACGGCTCTCGATTGGGGCCGCGAACGTGGCGTGCGAGCCGTCTATCTCGAGGTCGTCGAGAATGAGGATCCGAGTTGGAGCCTGTATGGCAGGCTGGGGTTTGTGCGTCGCGACGTTGACCCATTTGGGGGACACGTTGATGGGCAAGACGTTGCGCTCGAGCACCTCGTGCTCGTGCTTTAGCGTCGTCGCAGATGCGCTAGTGGGCAGGAACGCGCGTGTTGGGGTGGAAACCGCTCTCTGTTGCACGTATCGACGCATCGTGTCAAGCCAGTGCTGCAAACGAATTCGTGCTATCAACCGCTTCTCGTGCGGCTGCGAAGTATAATCTGCGTCACAAAAGGAGTTAAGTCATGAGCAGCACCATTGCAGCGACCCTAACCAGCAGCGACTATCGCGTTGCCGACCTCTCGCTCGCCGAGTGGGGTCGCAAAGAGATCAAGATTGCCGAGCACGAGATGCCCGGCCTGATGTCGCTGCGCGAGGAGTACGGCGCCACGCAGCCGCTCGCCGGCGCGCGCGTGACCGGCTCGCTGCACATGACGATTCAGACCGCCGTTCTGATCGAGACGCTTGTCGCGCTCGGCGCAGAGGTGCGATGGGCGAGCTGCAACATTTTTTCGACGCAGGATCAGGCTGCCGCCGCCGTTGCTGTCGGCCCGCACGGCACGCCTGAGGAGCCGCGCGGTGTTCCTGTCTACGCCTGGAAGGGCGAGACGCTCGAGGAGTACTGGTGGTGCACGGAGCAGGCCATGACGTGGCCCGACGGTGGACCGAACATGATTCTCGACGATGGTGGCGACGCAACGATGCTCGTCCACAAGGGTCGCGAGTACGAGTTGGCCGGCGTGGTTCCTGACCCCTCTACCGGCGAGTCCGAGGAGTTCCAGGTCTTCCTGACGCTGCTCCAGGCCTCCGTTGCTGCCGATGGCCACAAGTGGACCACGATTGCCGACGGCATCAAGGGCGTCACCGAAGAGACCACGACGGGCGTGCTGCGTCTGGCTCAGATGTTTGACGAGGGCACGCTGCTGTTCCCTGCGATCAACGTCAACGACTCCGTCACCAAGAGCAAGTTCGACAATCTCTATGGTTGTCGTCACTCGCTTGTCGACGGCATCAATCGCGGTATCGACCTGATGCTCGCGGGCAAGATGGCCGTCGTCTGCGGCTTCGGCGATGTCGGTAAGGGTTCGGCCGAGTCGCTGCGGGTGCAGGGTGCCCGTGTGGCAATCGCCGAGATCGATCCGATCTGCGCGCTGCAGGCATTAATGGAGGGCTACGACGTCGTGCTCCTTGACGATGTCATCTCGCAGGCCGACATCATCATCACTGCCACCGGCAACCGTGACATCGTGACGGTCGAGCACATGGCCAAGATGAAGAACAACGCCGTGCTGGGCAACATCGGCCACTTCGACAACGAGATTGACATGGCTGCGTTGGCCGAGTATCCCGGTATTCGCCGCGAAAACGTCAAGCCGCAGGTTGACCAGTGGTTCTTTGAAGACGGTCACGCGATCATCGTTTTGAGCGAAGGTCGCCTGCTGAACCTCGGTAACGCCACGGGCCATCCGAGCTTTGTGATGAGCGCCTCGTTTACGAACCAGGTGATCGCCCAGATCGAGCTGTTTGGCCACACCAAGGAATATCCGCTTGGCGTTCACGTCTTGCCGAAGCATCTCGACGAGAAGGTCGCACGGTTGCACGTCACCGCGCTTGGTGGCCAGCTGACCGAGTTGCGTCCCGATCAGGCCGCCTACATTGGCGTCCCAGTCGAGGGTCCGTACAAGGCCGATCGGTACCGCTACTAAGCGTTCCGTTCGTTAGGCTGGTGGGATGGTCGAAGATCGCGATGTGGTGATCATTGGTGGCGGAATCGCTGGGATGACTGCCGCGCGGGAACTCCGAGATCTTGACCCTCTAATTCTGGAGGCCTCCGATCGTGTCGGTGGTCGCGTCTGGTCGAAGCGGCGTGGCGACCTGGCGTTGTCGGTCGGCGCCCACATGTTTCCGCCTCCCGACTCGATCATCGGTCGTCAGGTCGATGAGTTTGGGCTCGAGGTATTGCCGATCACCGGCTCGATGCTCAATATCGCGATGAACAATCGCATCGTCGCGGGCGCGCGTCCGGAGGCTTTCCCGCTCAAGCTCGCGCTGTCGCTCCGTGGGCGTGTGGCGTTCGCGCTGGCTGGGCTAAAGGTGCGCAAGGCTGTGGCCGAACACGAGCGGGCTGTGGTCCGTCGCCCGGGTGATACCGCAGCGATGATTCGCCTGCGTTCGATGGAAGCTGGGGGAGACATCTCGTTCGGCGACTATCTCGGGTCTCTCCACCCAGAAGCAGAGCGAATCTTCCAGGCACTGTGCAATCGCTCGAGTGGTGACTTGGACTCGATTACGAAGGCATCGATGGCGACGCTGTTTGCTCACGTCTGGGATTCTGGCGACTTAGGGCGCAACATGCGTGGCGGGTCTGGATTGCTGGTGGACGCGTTGGGGCAGAGCCTCTCGACGCAGATTCGTCTCCGGACCGCTGTCACTCGCATCACGATCACGAACACCGGCGTTGATGTCGAATACATCGGTCCGGACGGGTCGGGCACGGTCCGTGCGCGCACCGCGGTCCTTGCGATTCCGGCGCCGTTGATCCCTGCGCTGTTCGGGGAGTCGTTGCCGGCCGACACGGCCTCCGCTCTCGCGCGCGTCACGATCGGTCCAATCACGGTGCTGAGCGTGCTCACCGACGAGACCGAGCCGATGCCTTGGGATGACATCTACTCGTTGTTGACCCCAGATTGTCGGTTCAACATGTTCTTCAACCATTCGAATGCGTTGTACGCCACGGGAGCATCAAAACAAGGCAGCCTCGTGATGATCTATGGCGGCGGTGGACGCGCTCGTGCACTGGCTGGTCTCACCGACGTCGAGAAGGAGCGTGCCTTCCTCGACGATCTCTACCGGCTCTACCCTGAGGCGCGCGGCCACATCGCCGAGACGTGGCTGATGCCGTGGCAGTACGCCGTGCCGCATGCGACGCCGGGCCGTTGGCGCGTCCAAGAGACGCTTGATCGTGGCATTGCCGATCGCGTCTTTTTGGCGGGAGACTGGGTTGGCGAGTTCGGAGCGATGGAGACGGCCGCGGAGACGGGCGTCGATGCGGCAGCAGCCGCCAGGCGCGTGTTGAGCGCTGGTCGTGCCTGATCACGTTGTTACCGTGTCAACGCCGGCCACTTAGGAGTGTCAGATGACGTCGATCGATGATCTCAAGGGTTTTAGTTATCCGCTGACACCGGGTGGCACGTCGTCGTTGGTGGGCGATATGCCGTGGCACTACGCAACCGAGTACCTTAATATCGCGTATCGCACGGATCCTGCTGTGATCGCTTCGTATCTGCCGGCACCGCTCGAGCCAGGTCCAGAGCCAGACATGGCCTACGTTGCGTTTAGTCGCTGGTGGTCGGTGTGGGATTCCGAGCAAGACCTTGCCTTCGTCAACCCCGAGCGCACGCAGTACCAAGAGGCCGCGATCTGGGTCAACTGCTCGTACAAGGGTGAGCCGGGTCAGATCTGTCTCCAGATCTGGGTCAGCAACGATTTCACGATGGCCCGTGGCTGGTTTATGGGCTTCGCAAAGAAGCTCGGGCAGGTGCATGTGACCGACTACCACCCGCTCAATCCTGTGCAGCAGCCACTTGGTCCGGGCAGTCGCCTCAAGGGCTACGTCGTGGCGCATGGTGAACGGCTGATTGAGGGCACGATGGAGGTCGAGCGCCGCATCACGCGCGAGGAATTACCACCACCGATGGGCCGTCCTCTCTTCCACATCCGTCATTTTCCGAGCGTCGTGCGGGACGCCAAGCCTTCGGTCTTGGAGCTTGTCCGACTCGGCGCCGAGAACATGACCTTCGGCGAAGAATTCTGGGCCGGGAAGGGTGACCTGACGTTCCTGCCCTCAGAGATCGAGGAGCACATGGCACTCGCGCCGACAGAGATCGTCGGTGCGTATCGCTATTCGTCCGGATACACGTTCCCAGGTGGCGAGCTTCTTCACTCGTGGGTCTGATGCGCTAACTGTCGCCGGTCGGCGTGACCAGCGCGGGATCGCTCAGGTGATTCAGTCACAAAGATAATCTGGCCGTTATTGCTTGAACGACGCAGATACCTCGTCGAGAGGCTTGCGCTCGAGCTTCGGAACGCGCGCCTCGGTTGCCGGTTGGCCGACCGGGAACAGCAACACCACTATCTCGTTTGAGGGCCGACTGAGTGCCTCGGCGAGGAACCTCATTAGGTTCGGCGTGTGCGGGTTAGTGCGGCACGTTCCATGTTGTGTACGGCAGAGATAAAGAGGCCAGCAGCGATGTCGACGCTTTTGGAGTGGTACTAGTTCTTCGCCCGTTCGCCGTCAGGCGGGATCTCGAAACTGCGCTTGAAGAGAATCGCAATCCATGGAGAATTTGTGATGTGCGTCATGATCCAGTCGGTGCCCGATGGCGCGAGGGCGAGTCGCCACTCGTCGCTCATCCGGGGCGTGTAGGTTTCGTGCTCCTCGACCTCGGCGGTATCGCCACCGGCACCGGGAACAGTAAGGGGTTCAGGTTTCGGTGAGAGCGCCGCTGGCGTTACCAAGACACCAAACAAACAATGTGGAGCCAGTCGAGATCGAACCGACGACCTCCTGACCGCAATGCAGATGCTATCCCAGAGCAGCTAGGCCGCCAGGGGTTCGGCCAACGCGAACTGCCGGGCCTGGTACCGGCATGCTCGCAACCTCGTGCCTGCACGCGCGCCGCACCCGACGCGCGCTGGCGGCATACTGCTGATGTTCGCCCAAGCTCACCTGTAGCGGCCGTGGCCACCCACACTCCAAAGGCACCGCTATCCGCCTGCTCTCTCCCGAGACGCTCGCAGTTCGACCCGTCTGGCTTGCTCCGCGCGTGATGCGGACGGAGGCGCTCGCGGGCCTCGTCGTCGCCATTGCGCTGATCCCGGAGGCGATCTCATTCTCGATCATCGCGGGCGTGGACCCTCGGGTGGGCCTGTTTGCATCGGTGACCATGGCGATCACAATCGCGTTCGCCGGTGGCCGTCCAGCGATGATCTCCGCCGCAACGGGCGCCATAGCGCTCGTTGTTGCGCCGCTGGCCAAGGCACATGGCGTCGAGTACCTCGTCGCGGCCGTGCTGCTCGGCGGTGCGCTGCAGATCGCCCTCGCCGCTGCCGGAGTTGCGAGGTTGATGCGCTTCGTCCCGCGCAGCGTGATGGTCGGCTTCGTCAACGCCCTCGCGATTCTGATCTTCCTGTCGCAATTGCCGTACCTGATCGACGTGCCCGGGGCCGTCTACCCGATGGTGGCGGTGGGGCTGTTCATCATTCTCGCGATGCCGCGATTGACCACGGCGATCCCTGGACCCCTGATCGCCGTCATCGGCCTCACGATCGTTGCGATTGTATTTGGCATCAACGTGCCGACTGTTAGCGATCAGGGCGACCTGCCGACGAGCTTGCCGTCGCTGATGCTCCCGGATGTACCTCTCACCCTCGAGACGTTGCGGCTTGTCGGCCCCGTCGCCGTGGCTATCGCGATGGTCGGGCTCCTGGAATCGCTGCTCACGGCAAAGCTCGTCGATGACATCACCGATACGCGCTCGAACAAGACGCGCGAGTCGTGGGGTCAGGGCATCGCAAATATCGTCACCGGTCTCTTCGGCGGCATGGGCGGCTGCGCGATGATCGGGCAAACGATGATCAACCTGCGATCGGGTGCACGGACGCGCCTCTCGACGTTTCTCGCTGGTGCCTTCCTGCTGATCCTCGTCGTCGCGCTCGGCGATGTCGTCGGCCTGATCCCCATGGCCGCGCTCGTCGCCGTGATGATCGTGGTCTCGTACGTAACCTTCGATTGGCACAGCCTTCGCTCGCTGCCGAAGATGCCGCGGAGTGAGACCATCGTGATGCTGATCACCGTTGTCGGCACCGTGTTGACACACAACCTCGCGATTGGCGTATTCGCCGGCGTGCTCACCGCCTGCCTGCTCTTTGCGCGCCGCGTCGCACACGTTGCGACGATGACGAGCGAGCTTGCCGAGGATGGCTTGACGCGTACCTATTTCGTGCACGGAGCGCTGTTTTTCGCCTCGTCCAACGACCTCGTCTACCAATTTGACTACGCGAATGATCCCGCACGAGTGATTATCGATCTCTCGGATGCGCAGATCTGGGATGCCTCCACGGTGGCCTCGCTCGATGCCGTTGTCTTCAAGTACGAACTGCGCGAGAAGATCGTGGATCTCGTTGGCCTCGATCGACAGAGCAGCGAGTTTCGCCACCGACTCGAAGGCCTGATGCGCAGGGCGAGCTAATCGCAGCTGCAGGTCCGAGCCAGACGGGCCACGCACTGGCCGACGGCAAGCTCGTCGATCGGCCGTGGGATGGATGAGAGCGCCACCTGCAGATCGTCCTGCTCACCGCAGTCGACGCGACACGTGCCGAGATTCCCCTCATCCGGACTCAAGCACACGGGCGCGTCGTGATGGTCTCGAGCGTGGCCGGGCCGCTCGTCTCTAACCACGGCAGCAGTGCGTACTTGGCGTCATCGCAGCCACCCGTGTTGGCCGTTTGTGGGGCGTCGGTGAAGGGTCGCTCAAGTCCCAGCTTGATGAGAAGCAGGCGCAGCTTGAGTCGGTCGGCTTGCTTCGCTTCGTGCATCTCGAATCGCCACGTCCATCGGAGTCGATGTCGCCAACTCGGCCTCGTGATGGAGGTGCGCGTAGTGGTCGAGAAGAGTGGTCGGCCTAGCGTGACCCATCTCGATCGCAATCCACGGCAAACTCCGACCCTCGCGCAGCGCAAGGCTGGCGAAGGTATGGCGCAGGACGTATGGCGTGATCTGCTCGTCCACGACGTACGCGCGAAAGACGCGTTGCCCCCAAATGTTGAAGTTCAGTGGTCCACCCTTCGACCCGGTCACGACGAACGACGAGTTGGGGCCGCGACCATAGTCGTCGAGGTCGCTTTGCAGACTCGGCATGATGCGGATCGTCCGCGTGGTCTTCGTCTTCGTTGGTCCGATCTTGGCGTCCTGGACGGACTGGTCGACGAGGATCAAGCCGTCGCGGATGTTCTCCCACTGGAGTCCACAGACTTCACCGGGTCGTAACCCCGCGTACGCAATCAAGCTGATGATGATCTTGTCTCGCGGTTCGGGCATCGCGCAGCGGATCGCCTCAACCTCGAGCGGCGTGAGCGGACGGATCGCCTTCTTGTGGTGTGGGAGGCGCTTGATGCCGGTACACGGGTTCATGTCGATGATGCCGTCCTCGACGGCGCCCGAAAGGACTGCACTGAGGATTGTGATGATGACGTTCGCGCGATTGTTCGACGCGCCACGGTCGAGCAGCGTCGATCGGTAGCGGCGAATCAGTCGCGGTCCGAGTTGATCCATCGCAAGGTCGCCAATAATTGGCGTGACCCAGAGCCTAGTGACGTTGGCACGATCCTTCAACGTCTTCGGCGCCCACGTTGGACCATAGTTGCGGAACCATTCGGTGATCCAATCACGCAACAGCATCCCTTCCGTGGGAAGCGTGTTGACGGTCAGCGCGGTCCGCGTGACGGTCGTGACGCGCTCGGCGGGGTCGGTGTTCTTGATCGCGGTGTCGAAGCCTTTGGCGTCGCGATGAGTGGCGAAGCTCTTCGATCGTTGCCGACCGTCTGCGTCGCGATAAACCACCCGCCAGGGCGATCGATTCGAGTGGACTTTGTGGATGCTCATTCGCTGTCCCTGTCCGATCTAATGTTGCATGAAACATTGCATAGAGGCTCACAGAGCGGCACCAACAACACTACACCAAGAGTCGTAAAATGCTAGAGGAAGTCGGTAGAAAGTGCGCGTTGATGCGGTATGTGAGCCTAATTGAGACTTGCTACACTACTAACTATGCGGGCGTAGCTCAGTTGGTAGAGCGACAGCTTCCCAAGCTGTAGGTCGTGGGTTCGAGACCCATCGCCCGCTCTCGGTGGGAGTTGGGCACGCGTCAAGGCACCATGACGTCGAATCGCGCATTGGTGCAGGCTCCGGAGGAGTTTCGTGCCTCGCGTAGAAACACGCAGCTATGCAGGTGTCGTGGTCGCTGGAGCGTGAGTCGTCGTTTGGACTACGGCGGGTTGCGCTCGTGCCGTTGGCACTGCTTGGGGCGGGTATCGTCGTGGGTCTAGGCCTGGTTGGCCTTCGCGCGATTGAGGCCACGGGATCGTTTAGCGTCGATCGTGTCGAGGTCGTCGGCGCCGGTGGTGGCAATGTCTCTGGCGCTGTACGCAAGACCGTCTTTGCATCCACGAGTAGCACGAGCATGCTGTCGATCAATCCCGCCGCCATCGCAGCGGCCGTTGCAAACCTTCCACGGGTGCAGACCGCCGTCGTCGATCGATCTTTTCCCAACACTCTGACGATCAAGATTGTGCCCGAACGCCCGGTGGCGACGACCACTGCGCTGCAAGGGCGAGTCGTACTCGCCGCTTCTGGTCGCGTGCTCGGTCCTGTCACTGCCGGAGCGACGGGATTACCAATCATCGCAGCCGCACTAAGTGATATCCCCGGAGTAGGAGGGACGGTCACCGCGCCGGGTGTGGTGGCCGAACTCGCGCTCGCCGCCGCGCGCGGCCGCGCGCTACGCTTTCGAATCATTGGGTATGGCCAAGACGGTCTGGTTGGACAGACTGCTCAGGGAGTCGATGTTCGAGTCGGTGATGTAGATAAACTCGCGACAAAGTTGAAGGTCGCGCGGTCCGTCTTGCGTCGTGCCGGGACGACCGTTCAGTATGTAGACGTGACCGTGCCCGCTGCACCAGTGCTGAGGGAAAGCTCCGCTGACCCTCTGACTGCCAACGCTCCGGCGCCGGCCGCGTCGGCTCTCGCCGCGGATGGTTCAGAACTCGGTACATGGACGGGATTAGCAACTCCGGCCGAGAGCATCCACGCGGTGTTCGGCTAGGCTCAGGATGAGGTTGAGTTATTTTCATCGCCATCAACGTGAGCCTGAGTCTTGTGGGGTTGACGCTGACCTAGCGGATTTAGTACACTTAAGAAGGTTCTCGCCTCACGGCGGGGGCCTTTCGTGTTTTATGAAGCTAACCTAGACCTTACGTAGACATAGAGACTGAGCGGAGGACGATCATGGCAATGCGAGACGGTAGCGGGGCATATCTGGCAGTGATCAAGGTCGTCGGCGTTGGCGGCGGCGGCACCAACGCGGTCAACCGCATGGTCGACGCGGGCTTGCGTGGCGTGGAGTTCATTGCCGCCAACACGGATGCACAGGCACTCCTGATGACGGACGCCGATGTCAAAATTCAGCTCGGCGGAAAGATTACGCGCGGCCTTGGCGCCGGCGCGAATCCTGATGTCGGTCGCGAGGCCGCCGTTGAGAGCAAGGAAGAGATCAAAGAGGCCCTTCGCGGAGCCGACATGGTGTTCGTGACTGCCGGTGAGGGTGGCGGCACGGGTACGGGCGCCGCACCGGTGATTGCCGAGATTGCCCGCGAACTGGGCGCACTCACGGTTGGTATTGTCACGCGTCCCTTTGGTTTTGAAGGTCGACGCCGAGCCGAGCAGGCCGACCGTGGAGTCGAAGAGCTGGCAGCGCATGTCGACACGATCGTCGTGATTCCGAACGATCGTCTTCTCAACCTAGTAGAGCGCCGCACCTCGATTGTTGATGCCTTTCAGATGGCCGACGACGTGCTGCGCCAGGGCGTCCAGGGCATTACCGACCTGATTACGATTCCGGGCCTGATCAACCTCGACTTTGCAGACATTCGCACGGTCATGCGTGATTCTGGCACCGCCCTGATGGGTATTGGACAGGCTGCGGGCGACCGGCGCGCAGGCGAGGCCGCGCGCGCCGCAATCTCCTCGCCGCTGCTCGAGTCGAGCGTGCAAGGTGCGACGGGTATTCTGCTCAATATCACGGGTGGCTCGGAGCTTGGCCTGTTCGAGGTCAACGACGCAGCCGAAGTAATCGCCAGTGCTGCCGACGCCAATGCCAACATCATCTTTGGTGCAGTAATCGATGAGGCGATGGGCGACCACATCCGCGTGACGGTTGTGGCTACCGGCTTCGATCGCAAGCCTGCACCGATGCCACGCAAGTCTGCGTCTTCGGGCGACCGTGTCGAGACTCCTAACCCGACGTCGACGCTGGAGTTTGAGATTCCGTCGCCGCGTTCGCTGGAAGTCTCCGACGACGCCTTGGATGTGCCGAGCTTCCTGAAGCTCGACGACTGAGGCTGCACTGATGAGTGAGCACGAGGCGAGCGGTCCGCTCTGGGCGGGCCGACTTGAGGGCGGACTGCATCCAGACGTCCTAGCGCTTTCACAGTCGCTCGACATCGACCAGCGACTATTGCCGTACGACCTTGCCGCGTCGAAGGCGCATGCTCGGATGCTGGGACGGCAGGGCATCATTCCCGCGGATGACGCCGCCGCGATCGTGCAGGCACTCGATTCTGTGGCGATCGACGCTGGCGCCACGGATGAGGACGTGCATTCCCTCATCGAACGCCAACTGGTCGCGGAGTTAGGCGATGTTGGTCGCCGCGTGCACGCCGGGCGCTCCCGCAACGACCAGGTGGCAACCGCCTTTCGGCTCTGGTGTCGTGCTCATGCCTTCGCATTGATCCAAGGCACCGCCGATCTGCAAGCGATCCTTGTTGAGCGCGCACACGTCGACGGCGCCGCGGTTCTGCCCGCCTTCACGCACCTGCAACGGGCCCAGCCTGTGCCGCTCGCGCACCACTTAGCCGCACACGTATGGAGCCTACAGCGAGATGTTGGTCGCTTCCAAGCGGCACTCGATGCTGCCGATGTCTCGCCGCTCGGTGCGGGCGCGCTGGCGGGCTCTAGCCTGCCACTCGATCCCGTTGGCGTGGCAGCGGACCTCGGCATGGCCTCGTCGTTTACCAACTCGCTCGACGCGGTCTCGGATCGCGATTTCGCAGTCGATCTGCTCTACGCATGCACGCTTTGCCTCGTCCACTGCTCGCGGATGGGCGAAGAGCTGATCCTTTGGACCTCGCAGGAGTTCGGTTGGGCTGCACTCGCAGATGACGTGGCGACCGGTTCGAGCATGATGCCGCAGAAGAAAAATCCGGATGTGGCTGAGCTCGCTCGTGGGCGCGCCGGCACTGCAATCGGCCGCCTGACGGGTCTGCTCGCGACGCTCAAGGGACTGCCTCTGACCTATAACCGCGATCTGCAGGAAGATAAGCAGGGCGTCTTTGAACAGGTTGATGCCACGCTGGGCGTGCTGCGCTTGCTGTCGCTCGCGTACGAGGGGCTGACCTTCGAAGTCGTCAAAATGCGAGCTGCTGCGGCCGACGGAACGACTGTGGCTACCGATGTCGCTGAGGGGCTCGTGCGTGGAGGCATGCCCTTCCGCGATGCGCACACCGAAATTGCGAACCGCATAGCCGCCGGCGAGCGTTTTGACTCGCCGACGCCCGAAGAGGCGATCGCTGCGCGCAAGGGACCAGGCATGCCGGGTGTTGTGGCGGAGCAGCTCGTTGCCCTTGATGGTCTGATCGCCGCGACTCGCGCACTCACCGCTCCATCGCTATGACAACGCGCCCAGCTGCTCTGCTGCCGTTTCCGGACAGCACCGAGGTGACGACCGGCGGACTCGTCGTCGGTGGCCTGCCGCTAACGCAGGTCGCGGCCGAGTTCGCAACGCCGCTCTATGTCTATGACGAGCTCTCGATCCGAACGCGGGCCGAGAGCGTCGTCTCGGCAGTCTCTACGGGTCCGCCGGGATCGCGTGCCGCCTTTGCGCTCAAGTCGCTTTCGACGCTTGGCGTCCTCCGGTTGCTGCAGGAAGAGGGCATGTGTGCCGACTGCGCATCGGCTGGCGAGATTGCCGCGGCACTCCGTGCTGGCTTTGTCGGCAGGCAACTGGTGATTCATGGCAACGCAAAAAGCGAAGACGATCTGATGGCAGCGATCGCTGCCGATGCCGGCTTGATCGTGCTCGACGGCCGCGACGATGCAGAGCGCTTGGCGGCGCTCTGTAACCTCACTGGCCGAACGCAAGACGTGCTGGTACGCATCGCTCCGGGCATCGATGTCGATACGCATCGCAACATCGCAACCGGCCATCACGGCTCGAAGTTTGGAACAACGCCTGCCGAAGGTGCAGAGCTGCTGCGCAACCTTCCCACTGGACTACGCGGCCGCGGCCTCCACGTCCACCTCGGCTCGCAGATCCTCGACGCCGCGCCGCTGGTTGACGCGGCTCGGTGGTTGCCACGATTTGCGAAGGCCGAAGGAATCCCACTCGATGTCCTCGATGTTGGCGGCGGTTTGGGTATTTCCTATCTGCCGGGTCAAGCCAATCCCGATCCGGGCGTCCACACCGCGAATCTCGTGTCGGCGATTACCCAGGTCTGCCACGAAGAGGGCATCCCGGTCCCTCAGATCATCGTCGAGCCCGGTCGCTCAATTGTTGGCACTGCCGGCGTGACGCTCTACACGGTGGTTGGCATCAAGACCGTTGGTGATGGTTCGACGTGGGTTGCGGTGGACGGCGGGATGGGCGACAACCTGCGCGTCGGCCTCTATGGCGGCACCTATGCACCCGTGGTCGCTGCTCGCCCGCTCGACCCGTCTGCAGGCAGCGTTCGGATTGCAGGCCGACACTGCGAATCGACAGACGTACTGGTCGACGGCATCGAATTGCCCGAGGTCCACGTTGGCGATGTGATCGCAGTTCCCGCCACGGGCGCGTATCACCAGACGATGGCCAACACGTACAACCTGTTCGGTCGACCAGCCGCGGTGCTCGTCGGCAACGGTGACGCCACGTTGATTACGCGTCGCGAGTCCACCGACGAGTTGTTTCTGCGCGACGTCTAGGACCTCGGCCTTTGAGGATGGGGGGAGGACATGACAACCGCGCGGATGTGGTGTCCTCCCCTGACCGAGGCGCAACGTCTTCCGCGGGCGGTGACTTTTGGGGAGGACACCACATCCGCGCGGTTGTCATGTCCACCTAGGCAGAGCGCCTCGCGCGCCCGAGGATGGGTCGTGTGGCACCCTACGTTGATGCCGCCGTTTCGCTTCGCCGGATCGTTTGAGCCGAAAGGCGATCAGCCGCGTGCGATCGCGGGTATCTGCGAGGGCATGGATGCCGGTGAGCGCTTCGTCACCCTGCTCGGTGCTACAGGTACCGGCAAGACGGCCACGATGGCTTTTGTCATCGAGCAGCTGCAACGACCGGCGCTCGTGATCGCCCATAACAAGACGCTGGCGGCCCAGCTGTGCAACGAGTTCCGCGAGTTCTTCCCCGACAACGCGGTCGAGTACTTCGTGTCCTACTACGACTACTACCAGCCCGAGGCGTACATCGCCACGTCCGATACCTATATCGAGAAGGACGCGGTTGTCAACGACGATATCGACCGCCTGCGCCACGCCGCGACCGCTTCACTGCTGACGCGAAAAGACGTGATCATCGTCGCCTCGGTTTCGTGCATCTACGGCCTGGGCTCGCCCGACGAGTACAAAGAGCGGCTCGTGATCCTCAAGAAGGGCAAGGACACGAAGGGGCGCGATGAGCTGCTCCGGAGCCTCGTCGACATCCAGTATCGACGCAACGACACCGCGCTTGGGCGCGGCAAGTTTCGTGCTCGTGGCGACGTCATCGAGCTACAGCCTGCGTACATGGAGACTGCGTATCGGATTTCGTTGTTCGGCGATGAGGTCGAGTCGATCACGCACTACGACCCGCTGACCGGCGAGGTCTTGGGACGACTTGAGGAGCTCGTGGTTTATCCGGCGACGCACTACGTGACTGACCCTCTGACGATCGAGCGCGCCACCCAAGAGATCTATCGCGAGATGGAGGACTGTGTTCGGGCGTTCGAAGCCGATGGCAAGATCCTCGAGGCCCATCGCATCCGCCAGCGCACGGAGTACGACATCGAGATGCTCCGCGAGCTCGGCTACTGCAATGGTGTCGAGAACTACTCCCGGATTTTTGAGGGGCGTCCGCCCGGCTCATCGCCCTTCACGCTGATGGACTACTTCCCCGGCGACTACCTGCTGTTCGTCGACGAGTCGCATCAGACGATTCCGCAGATCGGTGGGATGTACGAAGGCGATCGCTCGCGCAAGACGCAGCTGATTGATTACGGGTTCCGCCTGCCCTCAGCGCTCGATAATCGTCCCCTGCAATTTCCTGAGTTTCTGTCCAAGGTTGGTCAGGGCATCCTCGTCTCGGCAACACCCGGCGCGTTCGAGGCCCGCGAAGGCGGTCGCGTCGTCGAGCAGATCATTCGACCGACTGGTCTGATCGACCCGATTATCGATTTGCGTCCCACCGAGGGTCAGATCGACGACCTGCTGGGTGAGATTCGAGAGCGCGAAGCGAAGGACGAGCGTGTGCTCGTGACGACGCTGACGAAGAAGATGGCGGAGGACCTCTCGAACTATCTGATCGAGAGTGGTGTTCGGACGCGCTATCTGCATTCGGAGATTGACACGCTCGAGCGGATCCAGATTATTCGCGACCTACGGCTTGGCGAGTACGACGTGCTGGTCGGCGTCAACCTCCTGCGCGAGGGCCTCGATCTCCCCGAGGTGTCATTGGTCGCAATCCTCGACGCTGACAAGGAGGGCTTCCTGCGCGGCCAGACGGCTTTGATCCAGACGATCGGTCGGGCAGCCCGCAACGTCAACGGGCGCGTGATCATGTACGGCGACAAGGAGACGGAGTCGATCAAGGGAGCCGTGCGCGAGACTCAGCGTCGTCGTGACATCCAACTCAAGTACAACGAGGTCCACGGCATCACCCCAGAGACGATCATTAAGGGTGTCTCCGATATCGCCGAGTTTCTCTCGTTGGGGAGTCCGAATGTTCCGGCCTCCCGACGTGGCCGCCGACAGGTGCCCGAGGGTCTGGGTCGCAAGGAGCTCGAAAAGCTCTCGATCGAACTTGAAGAGGCGATGTTTATGGCCGCCGAAGAACTGCGCTTCGAAGAGGCCGCCCGCCTGCGCGACGAGATCAAGGGCCTCCGTCGCGAGATCGCCGCGCTCTGATGTCCAGAAGGGGTCAGGCCCGATCTGGACATCGCATGCCTGTCTACGTGAGTCGGCAAGGTGCTCTGATGTCCAGAAGGGGTCAGGCCCGATCTGGACACTTGATGGACGAGCTAACTCGGCATCCAATGTCCAGATCGGGCCTGACCCCTTCTGGACATTAGGAGCCGGAGCCGACGACGGCGATCGCGTCGATCTCGACGAGGAAACCACCCAGGGTGCTGCCGACGGTTGTGCGCGTCGGGCGATGCGTGCCGAAGCGACGCGCGTAGACCTCGTTGTAGGCATCGAAGTCGCCTGCGAGATCTTGCAGATGAGCGGTGATCTTGACGACATCGTTGAGCGTGGCACCGCCAGCGGCGAGCACGCGCTCGAGATTGTTGAAGACCTGCTCAGTCTGGTCGGCGACGTCGCTGCCAACAACCTGGTTGTTGTCATCGAACGGCGCCTGGCCGGCCGTGTAGAGCGTCTCGCCCACACGAATACCCGGCGTGTACGGGGCGGTCGGCGGCGGTGCGCCTTCGGGGTAGAGCAGTTGCTGCTTCATGAACATTCCTCCTAGAACGACACTGGCAGCGTAGTCGCATCGCTACCCGCCGTTTAGCCTCAAGCCCTAGCCCAATGCATCGATCAAGGTGTAGCCCAAGGCGTAGCCCACCAGCCGGCCTCGCCGCCGGTGCGATTAGCCTGTCGGGATGTCCGCTGAGCAATCGATCACGATTCGTGGTGCCCGCGAGCACAACCTCAAGGACATCACGGTTGTTCTGCCGCGCAACAAACTGATCTGCATTACCGGGTTGTCCGGCTCTGGCAAGTCCAGCCTCGCCTTCGACACGCTCTACGCCGAGGGACAGCGACGCTACGTCGAGTCGCTGAGCGCCTACGCGCGCCAGTTTCTCGGTCAGATGGAGAAGCCGGACGTTGATGGCATCGACGGGCTGTCGCCTGCGATCTCGATCGACCAGAAGACGACGTCGCGTAATCCGCGCTCGACCGTTGGCACCGTGACCGAAATCTACGACTACCTGCGCCTGCTCTATGCGCGCTGCGGGCGACCGCACTGTCCCGTCTGTCGCCGTGCCATCACCGGGCAGAGTGCCGAGCAGATCGTCGAGCAGATCCTGCGTCTCCCCGAGGACACCAAGTTCACAGTTAACGCACCGATCGTGCGTGGACGTAAGGGTGAGTTCAAGGATGTCCTCGAGCGGCTGCGGGGCGAGGGCTTCACGCGCGTCAAGGTCGATGGCGAGACGCTGTTGTTGGAAGACGAGATTGTGCTCGACAAGAAGTTCAACCACGACATTGCCGTCGTCGTCGACCGGCTGAAGCAGCCGACCGAGCGCCGTCGCCTGACTGACTCTGTGGAGACTGCGCTGCAGCTCGCTGACGGTCTGCTCGACATCGCGGTCCACGACGGTGAGACGCTGACGTTCTCGGAACGTTTTGCCTGCCCCGACCATGGTGTGTCGCTTGCCGAGTTGGCGCCGCGCGTGTTCTCGTTCAACTCGCCACATGGCGCCTGTGCGCACTGCCATGGCTTGGGTTCACTCCCCGAGCTGGATCCGACGTTGGTTGAGCCCGATGCGTCGCAATCTCTCAACGCCGGTGCGCTTCAACCCTGGAATGTTGCGGGGACGAACTTCTTCGAGCAGTTGGTGACTGCAATCGCGGAGCGCTTCGAGGTCAACATGGACACGCCGTGGGGCGAGCTCACAGACGCCGAGCGTGCGCTCTACATGGAGGGCACCGATGGCGAGCGGATCATGGTTTCGTACAAGAACCGGTACGGACGCAAGCGCGCCTACTCGGTGGCCTGGGAGGGACTGCTGTCGAGCCTCAAGCGGCGCTACGACGAGACCGACTCGCAGTTGCAGAAAGACCGCATCGAAGAGTGGATGGCATTGCGCGCGTGTCCTGAGTGCGATGGCGCGCGTCTCAAGCCGGAGAGTCTGGCGGTCACCGTTGGTGGCCTCTCGATCTACGAGGCCACGAACCAGTCGGTCGAAAAGGCGATTACCTGGTCGACCTCGCTCGAGCTGACGGAGACCGAACGGCTCATTGCCGAGAGGATCTTCCGCGAGATCGTCGAGCGCCTGACCTTTCTCAAAGATGTTGGCGTGGGGTACCTCTCGCTCAATCGTCCGTCGTCGACGCTCTCGGGCGGTGAGGCTCAGCGGATCCGCCTTGCGACGCAGATCGGTTCGAGCCTCGTCGGCGTGCTCTACATTCTCGACGAGCCGTCGATCGGCTTGCATCAGCGCGACAATCAGCGCCTGCTCGAGACGCTCACGCGCTTGCGTGACATCGGTAATACGGTGATCGTCGTCGAGCATGACGAGGACACCATGCGCGCGGCGGACTGGCTTGTTGATATGGGACCAGGGGCCGGGGAACATGGTGGGCGCGTCGTGGCTGCTGGCCTGCCGAAACAGGTAATGAAGTCGAAGGAGTCCGTGACGGGGCAATTCTTGAGTGGCCGTCGTGCGATCGCGGTGCCAGAACGTCGGCCACCCGCGGAGTCGTTCTTGGTTATTAAGGGCGCAAGCGAGCACAACCTGCGCGGTATAGATGTCGAGATCCCGGTCGGTCGGTTGGTCAGCGTGACAGGTGTTAGCGGATCGGGTAAGTCGACGCTCGTCAACGACGTCATCTTCCGCGCGATGCAGCAGCACTTGCTTAAGTCGCGTGTTCGCTCCGGCGCCCATACGGCGATTGAGGGCGTCGAGATCTTTGACAAGGTGATCGCCATCGATCAGTCACCGATTGGTCGGACGCCGCGCTCGAACCCCGCGACGTACACGGGTCTGTTCGATCACATTCGCCAACTCTACGCCGACACGCCCGACGCCAAGACGCGCGGCTACAAGCAGGGTCGTTTCTCATTTAACGTCAAGGGCGGCCGCTGCGAGGCCTGTCGCGGCGATGGCACCCTCAAGATTGAGATGCATTTCCTCCCGGACGTCTACGTTCCCTGTGAGGTTTGCAACGGGCGGCGCTACAACAAGGAGACGCTCGAGGTGCGCTTCAAGGGCAAGTCGATCGCAGACGTGTTGGAGATGCCGATCGAGGAGGCGCTGATCTTTTTCTCGAAGATTCCTAAGCTGCGTCGGCGTCTGCAGACGCTGCATGACGTCGGGCTGGACTACGTGCGATTGGGACAACCGGCGACCACGCTCTCGGGCGGCGAGGCGCAGCGCGTCAAGCTCGCGACGGAGCTCTCCAAGGTTGCGACGGGCAGCACGCTTTACGTGCTCGACGAGCCGACGACCGGTTTGCACATGGCAGATGTCGAAAAGTTGCTTGAGGTGCTCCAGCGTCTCGTCGAGGCCGGCAATACGGTGTTGATCATCGAGCACAACCTCGACGTGATCAAACAGTCCGACTGGCTGATCGACCTTGGGCCGGAGGGCGGCGATGCGGGTGGCGCGGTCCTGGCTGTGGGTACGCCGGAGCAGGTGGCCACGGTGAAAGCCTCACACACGGGTCGGTACCTGGCGCCACTACTCGCAGCCGCCAAGAGCAAGGTGCCAGCGTGAGCAAGTACGCTCTGCCTATGGATCCACGCATGCAGACCCAGACACCGACGGACACCGATCAAGCGATCTGGACCGAGGAGGAGATTGAGTCCTTCGAGGGCATCGATACGTCGGATGGCGAATGGTTTGCCATCCATACTGATCCGTGGCCTTGTCCCGCGTGTCAGACCGTGTTTGAGTATGTGACCGGCGCCCATCTCGTGCTGGTCGCGCCCTCGCGAGACGACTTGATCGAGATTGCAGCGCAGTGTCAGAAGATCGGTCGTAACGCTCGTATTGTCGTCTACGACGACAAGTTGCCGGCGATTTCGATCTTCCAATGGCGGGCGCTCGGGCGCCCGGTGCATGGCTTCCGCGAGGACCTCCGCGGCGGCAAGCCGTCGGCCTAGCGGGCTGCCTCGACCGCCGCGACGAGGCGCCGACAGAGTTCCGGCACCTCCGCGATATCGTCGGTGTACTGCGAGGGCTTGAAACAGATCGAGGTGTAACCCGCGCCGAGTTTGCCAGGGATGGATTGCATCGCCTGATCGAGGTCGCCGGGCTGGTCGTTTGCCAGAAAGTTGGGGCGAATGCCGCCAATCATCTCGATCGTGGCCGGGTCGCGGCCGGCGGCGGTCATGGCTTGACGAATCTCGACCAGATCGTCGGCTGTCGGTGTGCCGAAGGGATGAAAACCGTGCCCATACTCGACCAGACGGCGCAGGATCGGTCCGTGCACGTGCTGTCCACCGAACCACATCTGGGGACCCTCCGCACGCCAGCACTTCGGCTCGATGTAGACATCGTCGAAGTCGTAGAACGAGCCATGAAACGAGGCGGGGGAGTCGGACCAGACGACGCGCATGATTGCCAGTTGCTCGTCGAGAATCTTGCCGCGCTTATTGAAGGGCACGCCGAGTGCCGCGTACTCCTGGTCGAGCCACGACACGGTCGGTTGGACGATCAGACGGCCTTCACAGAGCAGGTCTAGCGTGGCGAGTTGCGTCGCGGTGTGGAGTGGATGGCGCAGCGGGTAGATTAGCGCCGACAGCGCGATTCGGATCTTCGATGTGCGCGCCGCGATCGCGCTGGCCAAGACGATCGAATCGGGCCACGGAGTCGAAGGATCCTGATTGCCCGGCGCAGCATAATCGCGGGGATTGTCCATCCGACCACCGGCGCCGGCTTTGGGCGTCAAAAGCACATGGTCGCTGAGCATGACGGTCTCGACACCGGCTGCCTCGGCATCGACCGCCATTTGGACGAGCGCGCGCATGTCGCGCTCCGGCGAGAGTGTCCACTGCTCGAGCAGGACGAGCACGACTCCCGGAGCCCGGCTGCTCACCTCAGTCGCCGGCGTGCTTTTCGATCAGCTCGATGCGGTAGCCGTCGGGATCACGAACGAAACAGATCCGTGAGCCACCTTCACGAATCGAATACGGCGGCTTCTCCGGGTCGATCCCGATCTCAGCGAGCTTGATCAGCGTGCCGTCGAGGTCTTCAACGATGTACGCAATGTGCCCATAGCCCGTACCGATCTCGTAGGGCTCCGTCTGGCCAAAGTTGTGCGTCAACTCCAATGGGCGATCTTCGGACCCTTCCGGAGCCACGTAGACATTGACGGCCTCATCGCGAATCGGATAGCGCTTCAACTCTTTGAATCCGAGCGCGCCGCAGTAGAACTCGACGGAGCGATCGATATCGAAGACGCGGTAGCAGACGTGTGCGTATTTCATGGCTGGAGCCTAGCGTCTGCGGCTGCGGTTTAGAGCGCAGCGATGCCGAGGCCCGACTGGAAAGCCGCAAGCTCTTCGTCCGAGATCGCGTACGTGTGGCGTTCGGCCGGGAAGGCGCGGGAGCGTACATCGCGGACGTAGTGCTCAATGGCGTCCAACGAAGCCTGGTGTAGGTTGGCGTAGCGCTCGACGAATCGCGGAGAGGTCCCGGACCCGATTCCCAGTAGGTCGTGCCAGACGAGCACCTGTCCGTCCGTCGCATTGCCCGCACCGATGCCGATCGTGGGAATCCGTACGCGCTCGGTGATCGCTGCCGCGATTTCGGCGGGAACACATTCCAACACGAGTGCAAACGAACCGGCGGCTTCGACCGCGATCGCCTCGTCGACCAACTGCAGCGCTGCCTCAGCTGTTCGACCCTGAGCACGAAAGCCTCCCAGAGCCGTAGCGCTCTGCGGAGTGAGACCGAGGTGGCCCATGACGGGAATGCCAGCGCCGGTGATTGCGCGGATACGGGACAGCGTTGGCCCAGCCCCTTCGACCTTGACGGCGTCTGCGCCAGCCTCTTTGACGAAGCGTCCGGCCGCAAGGATTGCATCGCGGTCCGAAGGCTGGAAGCTCATAAACGGAAGGTCTGCAACGACCAGTGGTGCGCGCTGGGCCTTGCTGGAGCCTCTGGTGGTGGCTGCCGTCAGGACGATCATCTCATCAACTGTGATCGGCATCGTGGAGTCGTGACCGAGCATGGTCATCGCTGCACTGTCACCAACGAGAATCACGTCGACGCCGGCCTCGGCTGCTGCCTGACCACTCGGCGCATCGTAGGCCGTGATCATCACGATCGGAATTCCCGTCTCCTTCTGCGCGACGAGGTCGGGCAGGGCCACCTTGCCGGGTGCTGGTGTCGCGGGGGCGGGACGCCGCGGGCGGGTGCTCATGCGTACTCCTTGGTTGAAAGTTGGGTTACGGCGTGTTCGGGCGCCGTGGGGTCAAGCACGATGTTGTCGATCAGGCGCGTCGTCCCGACCAGTCCTGCAACAAGCAGAACGGCAGGGTGCTCTGGGTCGTAGGGTGCGAGATCTGCCGAGCGCAGCTCGAGGTATTCAAGTGCTAAGCCGTCAAGCGCGTTGCGGCCGACATCGGCGAGGGCACCTGGATCGCGTTCGCCGCTGGCGTAGGCGGTGGCTGCCTGCTTGAGCGCCTGGGGCAGTGCCGCTGCCTGTAACCGTTCCGGTGCGGAGAGGTAGGCGTTGCGAGAGCTTAGAGCGAGACCATCCGCATCGCGGATCGTCGGCGCTCCCACTATCTCAACTCCGAGTGCGAGATCCTTTGCGACGCGTTGTAGGATTGCCAGTTGCTGGTAGTCCTTGCGTCCGAAGATGGCCCGGCGCGGCCCAACGAGACCGAACAGTCGAACCACGACGGTCGCGACACCGGCGAAATGGCCTGGGCGGCGAGCCCCGCATAGTTCGTGCGCTAACGGCCCCGGATCGATTGTCGTTGCGAAGTCAGGTGGGTAGATCTCGGCAACGCTCGGGGTGTAGAGAATCTGTGCTCCAGCCTGCTCTGCGATCTCTGCGTCGCCGGCAAGATCGCGAGGGTAGCTGCCGAAATCTTCGCCCTCACCGAACTGTGACGGATTGACAAAGTCTGACACGACGACGCAAGATCCGTCATCGGCCGCGAGCCGAACGAGCGAGGCATGACCGGCGTGCAAAGCGCCCATCGTCGGCACAAACGAGACCGGACCGGAGATTGCTGCTTGTAGCTCGGCGACAGATCGGGCGATAATCATGCGTCGGTCCCTAGTCCTGGTGCGACTACTGTTGCCGCCGCGTTCGAGACCAGCGGCAAGAGAGCGGTCGAGAGCAGCGCATATGTGTGGTCCAGCTGGGCGCCAACCAGTTGGAGTCGTCGACGATGCAGTTGCACCGTGCCGAGGTCTCCTCGTGCGATGGGCCCGGTCGCCGCTGTCGTGATGCCTGCGGCCAGAGCGTTGTCAACGGAACGACGAATCAGGGGTCCGAGGATCTCTTCGCGTTGATCGTCCAGGCCCGCGGCGTTTAGGACCTGCATCGCCGAAACCAAGGCGGGCAGCAGCAGGTTCGAGGCGAAGACGCTGGCGATGTGGGGGAGCGGGCGCAGCTCCTCTGCGACGGGAACGGCGTTCATGCCAAGTAGCTCGGCAAGCATGCTCGCGGTCGCTGCAGTTGACGTGTCTGTGGCGGTGATGCCGGCGGCGCAGCCTGTCAGTTGCAGGTCGTCGCGGTCTGGCTGGATCGTCTGCATCGGGTGCATGACGAACGCGTGGGGATGCGGTGCGAGTGCGCTGAGAGGGACCGATCCAGAGAGCATGCCAACGAGTGGACCTGACGGAATGGCTTGAGCAACCGCAGCAACAACGGGGTCCGGCACGGCGATCAGCACGACGTCGACAGCGGCTGTCGCCGTGCGCCCAATCGAGCTGGCGAGGCCAGCGTGGCAGGCGTGCTGATGAATTGCTGTCCCGGCGCGTCCGGAACCGATCACGGTGAGTTTCATTGGTACCCCTCGGTGAGGATGGAGTCCTTGCACGCATGGTACCGGACGTCCGCCGGAACGAGGCGCTACCCTACATCTATGCCTATGTACGAATACGCCTGCACGAAGTGCTCGCACCAATTTGAAGAGCTGGTCTCGGCCTCCGGTTCTACTGTCGTTGCCTGTCCTGTTTGCAACTCTGGCAAGGTGGATAAGCTGTTTTCGACCTTCCAGCGCGTGCGCGTTGGTGGTGGTGGCCTTGAGTCTGCGCCCGCGCCGACAGCCGGCCGTGCTGGTGGTTGCTGCGGCGGTGGCTGCGGCTGCGGCTGACCGGTTGATGATGATCACCGTCGTTGACGGAGGCGATCTCACCCCCGTTGCCGAGGCGATTTGTGCGGCTGTGCACGCAGGCGACTGTGTCTACCTTGATGGGCCGATTGGTGCTGGTAAGACGACGCTCGTTCAAGCCTGCGCTCGGGTGCTTGGCGTCAGCGAGCCAGTCACGAGCCCAACCTTCGCTCTCGCACACATGTATGACGGTACGCCGCCGGTCGCTCACCTCGATCTCTATCGCTTGGGTGAGGTGACGGGACGCGACACGGCCGACCTGTTGGCTTACTTGACCGAAGATGTGATCGGCTTCGTTGAGTGGCCGGAGTACGGCATCAATTGGTTGCCTGCCGCAACCTGTGCGGTTCGGATTGAACTCGATGACGGCGGCACGCGGCAGTTCGACATTTTTGCCGGCTGCCGGTCGCGTTTAGGATTACTGCGTGACAACCCTGACCATTGATACGGCGACGTCGATTGCCTCAGTCGGACTGGTGCTGACCGACGGCTCGAGCGTGACTGCCGAACCGATTCGTGCGGCGAACGCGGCGCAGCACGTCTTGTCCGCCGTTGATGCCGTGCTCGGAGAAGCTGGAATCAGCGTTGACGACATTTCCAGCATCGTGGTTGGACGAGGTCCCGGCTCGTTTACGGGTCTCCGGATCGGTTTGGCAACAGCCCTTGGTCTGAGTGAGGCACTGGCCGTTCGTGTCGTCGGCGTGGACACGCTTGGAACGCTCCAGCACGCGGCGCCCACACGCGCCGTCGCGGTGATTGATGCTCGGCGAGGAGAGGTCTTCGCGCAGGGGGATGGTGTCGTTCCCGCGTCGTACACACCAGCGCACCTGGCTGCGCAACTGGAGCGTGGCACCGTCCTTGTTGGCGACGGAGCGTTGCGCTATCGCGAACTCTTTGCCGAGTCGGGCTGCACCGTGCCCACCGACGCGAGCCCGCTTCACTGGCCCAATCCAGCCTCGATGGTCGGGCAAGCGCTGTCCAGTCCTCAACCAGCCACCGCGTTGTATCTACGAGCTCCCGATGCGGTACCGGTAGCGGCCCGATGACTGCGACCGAGGAGAGCGTGCGCGCGCTTGGCGACGAGCAGCCGATTCGACTACGCCGCCTAGGGTTAGGCGACCTGACCGGTGTCGAGGAACTCGAGCGACGCGCCTACAAGACGCCGTGGTCGAGGACGATGTTCTCGGGCGAGATCAGCCGACCTGGCTCGCGCTGCTACGGCGCCTTTGTCGCGCGTTCGCTTGCCGGATATCTGATCGTGGCGCGCTACACCGACGCGTGGCACGTGATGAACGTTGCGGTTGACGAACCTCATCGTCGACTCGGGGTTGCGCGACTGATGCTCGAGACCATGCTGCGCGAGACCGACGGAGATGGCACCCGTGGTCACACGCTTGAGGTACGCGTTTCGAACCACGGCGCGATCCGCCTCTACGAGAGCCTTGGCTTTCGCCCCGCCGGGATGCGGCGTGCGTATTACACCGACGATCGCGAGGACGCTCTCGTGATGTGGCGTGGTGATGGCCCGGACACAGATACCGAACCGCTCGTTCGATGATCCTCGCGATCGAAACGTCGTGTGACGAGACGTGCGCAGCTGTCTGCACAGAGGACGGCCGCCTGCTGTCGTCGGTGGTTGCCTCGCAGGTCGCCGACCATGCCGCGTTCGGAGGCGTTGTGCCCGAGATTGCCTCTCGGCGACATCTCGAGCTGCTCGGACCGACGGTTGCGACGGCGTTCACCGAAGCGGGTATCAGCGAAGATCAACTGACGCGCGTGGCTGTCACGTCTGGACCTGGTCTGATCGGTGCGTTGCTCGTTGGTGTCAGTTATGCCAAAGGCTACGCGTACGCCCGCCGCTTGCCACTGGTGGCCGTGGACCATCTGCATGGCCACGTGGCGTCATTGCAATTGGCGGACAATCCGCCGATTGGAGCTCATCTTGTTCTCCTCGCCTCCGGTGGCCATACGCTGCTGATCGATGTGGACGAAGCCGGGAGCCTGACCACGATCGCTCGCAGCATGGATGACGCCGCAGGTGAGGCGTTCGACAAGGGTGCACGGCTGCTTGGGCTCGGCTATCCCGGTGGGCCTGCCCTCGGTGGCTTGGCAGGAGCAGCAGACCCACAGGCGCGCGCATTTACGACGCCGCTCAAAGGGCGCGACGATCTCGCCTTCTCGTTTTCCGGACTCAAGACCGCGCTGTCACTCGCCGTGCAACGGCTCGACAGCGACGATCACGCCGCGCGTGTAGAGCTCGCCGCGGCGTATCAAGAGGCGATCGTCGATCACCTGCTCGACCGTGCGAGGCTTGGGCTCGTCAGCGCGGGGCGAACGACTCTCGGTCTGGTCGGAGGCGTTGCCGCAAATGTGCGCCTGCGCGAACGACTCGAAACGCTGCCGGCCACCGTGACGATGGCGCCGCTCTCCGCCTGTGGCGACAATGCCGCCATGATCGCGATGGCGAGCCGCTCGCTATCGCCGCTGTTGGTTGCGGAGATGGAGTCGCTCGATGCCCACGCCCGGAGCCCGCTCGGATGAGGCGCGTCGAGGTGATCGTGGCGACGGGGTGCCATCTATGCCCGCCTGCGATCGAGGCGGCGACGGCTGCGTGTGCTGGGCGCGGCGTGGAACTCACGATTGTTGACATCGACGGCGATGTCGACCTCGAACGACGCTACCGCGAACTGATTCCCGTGGTACTCGTCGATGGAGTCGAGGTGAGTCACTTCGTGGTCGACCAGCTGACCATCGAGAAGGCTTTGCTGTCCGGGCGATCGTGACACGGTGAATCCGATAACGATGCGGTTGAGTACGATCTTTGTGACATGCAACGCGGTACGAAGGGTTCGTCATGACTGAACGTCTGGGTGGGGGAGTAGCGGCGCGATTCGCGCATTATCTCCAGGTCTTAACGCAGGCGAAGAAGTCCGGACGTGGAGCAATTACTTCGCATGAGATCAGCGAGTACACGCACGTGAACGCGACGCAGATTCGGCGCGACCTCTCCGGCTTTGGCACGTTTGGCAAACGCGGTGTTGGCTACAACGTCGACGCACTGATCGGCGAGATCAGCACAATCTTGCGTACTGCCGGGCAGCACAACATTGTCCTGATCGGTGCTGGGCGACTCGGACTTGCCATCGCTGAGGCCGACGTCTTTGCCGACCATGGCTTCTCGATCGTGGCGATCGTCGATGCCGATCCGGCCAAGGTCGGCACGACGTGTGGCGGGGTGGTCGTGCAGTCGCCAACCGAACTCCCGCGCATTGTCGAAGAGATGACCGTCATCGTCGGTGTCGTGGCCGTTCCAGCCGACGCAGCACAGAGCGTTGCGGACGACCTCGTTCGCAGCGGCGTGCGCATCGTGTTCAACTACTCCGGTGCGCTAATCGACGTGCCAGCCGATGTCACGGTGCACACCACAAGTCCGGCTGTGGAACTGCTCTACGCGCTCTACTTCCATCTAGCGTAGAAGCCGCAGGGACTTACGGGGCAGGAGGGGTCTGCAACGTGCCCGTGCCGCCGATATCGACCACGTAGGACTGGCCATTTGGCGATGCCGTATGCGCTAGTCGCGACACCGCAACGTCGACATCGCCGTCGCTCACGAGCACGATCAGGTGTCGCGCGTCGGCACGGTCGACGGTGGTCGTGTGCGGAAGTCCTCCGAGCAACTCGTCCACAACACCGGCGGGGTCGGAGTCCGCGGTGTGCACGACGACCTGGCGCTGTGCGGCTGTCGTCGCGGCACCATCAAAACCACCGAGCTCGAACAGACCAATCACGCCAATCACTGCCGCGAGCAGCACGAAGATCGGGATCGAACGCCTGACCGATCGTTGCCGAGCGGAGGACGCGGGTCTAGGCGCACCCACAATCAGATCGTGTGGGATTGCGACCAGTGGGAGGCGGTCAAGCTCGTCCATGTCCATTGCCAACGTGACGATACGATCGCGACATTCTGGGCAGCCCTCAACGTGAGCGCGGACGCCGTCGGATGTGTCCGGGCCGAGTTCGCCCACCACGTACTCGAGCAATGTCAGTTCAGGTGGGTGCACCGCAGCTTCATCGTTCACATCCATTCGGAGATCACAATAGCGGTGCAGCGCGGCTCGCGAGACGGAGCGACTGCTACCGTAGCCGCCTATGGGCGCGTCGGTTGAGGACTCCTATGCGGCGCTAGACGCGGCACGACAACATTTCGCTGACGCGACCGATTTTACGATCGGCATCGAAGAGGAGTTCCAGATCCTCAATCGCGACACGCTTGCGATGACGAACCGCTTTGAGGAGCTCCGCGATGCCTGCGAGGCTGGACCGCTGCACGGCAACGTTGCGGGCGAGTTGATCGCTTCCGAGATCGAAGTCAAGACGGGGCGTGGCGAGACGTTCGATGAGGCGGCGCGCATGATCATCGATCGGCGTGTGCAGCTGGCAAACGAGGCAGAGAAGCTCGGCGTCCTGATTGGCGCAACCGGAACGCATCCGACGTCGCCCTGGGCGGATCAACGCATCATCGATACGCCGCACTACCGAATCGTCGAGGGTACCTTGCGCTATATCGCCTGGCGCAACAACACGTTCGGAATGCATGTGCACGTGGGTATCCGTGGTGCCGATCGCGCAATGGCCGTGGCCAACGCAATGCGCTCGTACGTGCCGGAGTTGCTCGCACTATCTTGCACGTCGCCGTGGCTCGAGGGGCGGATCACCCATCTTCGCTCGACCCGCACGCAGATCTTCACGCGCATGTTTCCACGCTGTGGGATTCCCGACATTTTCGCCGACTGGGCCGACTACGACCGTTATGTTCGCTTTCTACTCGAGACCGCATCGATTCGGGAACACACGGAGATCTGGTGGACGATTCGTCCGCACCAGTCCTTCGGCACGATCGAGATCCGCGCCTGCGATGCCCTTCCGGATATCGGTGAGTCGATTGCGCTCGCAGCGTTCCAGACTGCACTTGCCGCTCGAGCAGCACGACTCTACGACGAAGGGACGCTGCCACCACCGGATCGTCCGAGTGATCTCGAAGAGAACCTCTGGCGCGCCTTGCGCTGGGGTATGTCGCGGGAACTGATCGACCTAGAGGCACGCAAAGCAATTCCGGCTGCCACGAAGATTCGTGCACTGCTCGTCGCCTGCGAACCCGAAATTGAAGCGCTTGGCCTACGTTCGTGGCTGGAGCCGTTAGAGGGACTGATCGTTGACGGCGATCATGCAACCCGTTGGAAGAATCGCGTCGAGGGCGGCGAGGACATGGAGGCGATCCATGCCGAGCAGGTAGCAATCACCATGGCGTCGGCACGGCGCCTCGCAGAGAAAGTTGGCTGAGATGGCCGAAGAACTCCCACCCAACGCCGGTCCAGAGGGCATGCCCGAAGTCGATCTGTCGCAGATTCGTGTTGAGTCGCTCCTGCTCAACGTGGCATCGGAACTGATGTCGATCGGCGCAGGCCAACTCGGCATGATTCCCGGAATGATCAACGGCGGCGATGGCGTCCAAGCACGCCTCGCGATTGGTGGTGCCGATGCGTTGATCGCCGCGTTCCTTGACGGGCTGCCCGAAGGGACGGAGCTTCCGGAGCCCGTTCAGGAGTTGCGTCGTGCTCTCGCCGAGCTGCAGTTGGCCTTTGCCGACGCGGTAGCCCACTCGGAGGCGATGGAGGGTGACGCCGACGGAACCGCACCCGCGGCTGCGAAGCCGAAGGCCACACCAAAGGCAGCAGCACCGCCGCCGCCGCCGGCAGCACCGCCCGAGCCGCCACGTCCAAAGATCTGGACGCCGGGCGGTGACGTTTGACGCCACGCGCTACTATCGGCGTGTTTGGTGGGAGCGGGTTTCAGGATTTTCTCGCCGATGCGGAAGAGGTCCGCATCGAGACTCCGTACGGCGAGACTTCTGACGTCGTCTCGATTGCCGAGATCGGCGGACACTCGGTCGCGTTTCTCCCGCGCCACGGGCGTGGCCACCGGCTACCGCCGCATCAGATACCGTACCGGGCCAACGTCTGGGCGATGAAGCAGCTCGGCGTCGAGCGCCTCTTTGCGCCGTGTGCTGCGGGCTCGCTTGACCCGCTGGTGGTTCCCGGCTCGATGGTGCTTGTCGATCAGTTCGTCGATCGCACGTCGGGGCGGACGCAAACATTTTTTGATGGTCCTGGAGCGACCCACGTCGGTGGTGCGGATCCGTACTGCGGTTCGCTGCGCGCCGAGTTGCTCAAGGTTGGTCGAGCACAAGGCGTAGACATCCACCCCACGGGCACCATGGTGATCATTGAGGGCCCTCGCTTCTCGACGCGCGCTGAGTCCAAGTGGTATCGCGATGCGGGCTGGCAGGTCATCAACATGACGGGGTATCCCGAGGTGATACTGGCGCGAGAGCAGGAGCTCTGTTACGCCACCATTGCTCTGATTACCGATTACGACACCGGGGTCGCCAACGATCCGACGGCACAGGCCGTCACCGCCGACCAGGTGATTGCGGCGTTCGAGGCCAACCTGGAGCGGCTTCGCGATCTCCTGATCACCACGATCACGCAGCTACCACCACGAGCGCTGGACGATCCCTGCATGCAGGCGCTCAAAGGAGCCACGCTGTAGGGTGAGCGGCACGTGTCCATGCTAGCCACTACGTTGATGGTTGCCGCGCTGTTCGGATCCCCGTTCACGCCGCGGGCGGTGGTGCCCGTCTCGTCGCCGATGGTGGCGATTACTGCGACCCCGAGCACCTTTGATCCGCAGGCCTCGGCGCGAGCCTCGAAGACTGTGATTGTCGTCGTTGCTTCAGTGGTGGGAACGGTGAGTGTAGATGTGCTGACGCAGGCCGGAACCGTCTACGGCAACCTTGTGGCCGCGACGCCCGTCACGGCTGGATCGGTCACGACCGTGAACTGGGATGCGGCGGGGGCGGCCGATGGCCCGTATGGAATTCGAGTCGCGCTCGTGGATGCCACCGGCCTGACGAGCCAGTCGCTAACATCCGTCGTCGTCGACTCGACCGCGCCGGTGGTGCGGTTCGCCGCTCTCGGCTCGGGGCGGACGGCGGTGGGACCCATCGCGATCAAGGCAACGGCACGTGATGTAACGCCACTGGCGCGCATCACGTTGACAGTCGAGAGCCAGCTCGGAGCCTTCCTAGGTACGGTAAATGTGCCCGTCAGCAGCGACGGGCGGGGTGCGGCACTCGACTGGAATCTGCGCTTACGGAAGCGTCTCCTGCAACCCGGCGTCTACCACCTTCGCCTGACGGGCGTCGATGGGGCCGGCAATGTTGGTGAAAGCAAGGAACGCCTGCTCCGCGTCGATCGTGCCGTCAAGAACAACGTTATCTACTCGCTACGAAAGGCCGGACGCGTGATCGGTCTCGCGTTCGATGATTGCGTCAGCGAACAGGCCTGGCTATCGATCATCAAATCGTTTCGGGCAGCGAAGGCCCACACGACATTCTTCTGTAACGGCGTCAACGTGCGTTCCAATCCCACCGCTGCGCGTGCAACGCTCGCCGGTGGCCACACCATCGGATCTCACACGTGGGCACATCCGCAGATGCCCAAACTGTCCGCCTCGGCGCAGATCAGCCAGCTGAAGGGTGACAAGGAGATTTGGTGGCGGGTCGCCAAGGCCTCACCGATGCCGTTCTTTCGGCCTCCGTATGGCCTCCGCAGCGCCACGACCGACGCCGCAGCCGGGACGGAGGGGTTTGCCTACTCCGTGCTCTGGGACGTCGATCCATCGGACTATCTCAACCCGCCGCCAAGGGTGCTCGTCGACAGGATCACCCGCAATGCGCGGCCTGGGTCGATCGTCGTGCTGCACGTCAATGCCAACACGGCAGCCGCCGTACCCGAGCTGATTCGGGCGTTACGCAGGCGCGGTCTCGAGCCACAGTCGCTTGATGAGATGTTCGGTGTTGCCGCCTACCTCGCCGCCCGGAAACGCTAGCGCGCGAAGTGCAGGTGGTAAGCGGAGGCTGCCGCCGGGGTGAATTGATACCCTCCGGCGGCTGTCACTTACGGCAGTTTCCCGACTTCAAGGAGCTATTCCGACCTGATGTCCACGCTCTTCACCGAACACGCCGTGCTGATCGCACTGGTGTGCGGAGTTATCACCGTTCTGTATGGAGTGATCCTGACGCGCTGGGTCCTCTCGAAGCCTGCGGGCGACGACAAGATGCGCGAGATCGCATCTGCCATTCAGGAAGGTGCCTCCGCGTACCTGAGCCGCCAGTACCGAACGGTGGCAATTGTTGCCGCCGTCCTCTTCCTGATCCTCCTGTTCGTGCCCGACCTAGGTGGCTGGAAGGTCGCTGTCGGTTTCTTGATCGGCGCCATCTTGTCGGCCGCTGCCGGTTTTATCGGCATGAACGTCGCTGTGCGTGCCAACGTACGCACCGCCGAAGCGGCCAAGACTGGTCTGAGCCCTGCGATGGACGTCGCCTTCAAGGGCGGCACCGTAACCGGCGTGCTGGTCGTGGGCCTTGGCCTGATCGGTGTGGCTGGCTACTACGGCGCGCTGCTGGCCGCCGGCTACGACCAGAGTGAGGCACTTCGAGGCCTGATCGGCCTCGGATTCGGTGGCTCGCTGATCAGCGTGTTCGCACGCGTTGGCGGTGGCATCTTCACGAAGGGTGCCGACGTGGGTGCCGACTTGGTCGGCAAGATCGAGGCTGGCATTCCCGAGGACGACCCGCGCAACCCGGCCGTGATTGCCGACAACGTTGGCGACAACGTTGGCGACGACGCTGGCATGGCTGCCGACCTCTTCGAGACCTACGCGGTCTCGTTGGTTGCTGCGATGCTGCTACTCAGCCAGCTGTCCGACGGTAACGCCGCACTGGTTGGCCTGCCGCTCGTGCTTGGTGGGCTCTCGGGTCTCGCCTCGATTGTTGGCACGTTGCTCGTTCGCGTCAAGGAGGGTGGCTCAGTGATGGGCGCGCTCTACCGTGGTGTGCTGGTTTCCGCAGTGCTTTCTGCGCTGCTGTTCATCCCAGCCATTTTTGCCCTGGATAGCGAGATCCTTGCCAGCACGACGAACTTCGATGGCGCTTCGACCGCCCAGATCTTCGGCTGTGCGATCATCGGCTTGGTCATCACCGCGCTGTTGATGGCTATCACTGAGTACTACACGGGCACCAAGTGGAAGCCCGTCCAGGACGTGGCTGAGGCCTCGACCACTGGACATGCGACCAACATCATCAGTGGCCTTGGCTACTCGATGCAGGCAACGGCAGCACCGGTTGTCGTGATCGGTGGTGGCATTCTGCTCGCCAACGCGTTTGCCGGTCTTGCCGGCATCGCAATCGCCGTCGTGGCAATGCTCTCGATGGCGGGCGTGATCATCGCGCTCGACGCGTTCGGTCCCGTGACGGACAACGCCGGTGGCATTGCCGAGATGGCTGGCCTGCCGGAAGACGTTCGCAACAAGGTCACCGACCCGCTCGACGCGGTTGGCAACACGACGAAGGCCGTCACGAAGGGGTACGCAATTGGTTCCGCTGCACTCGCAGCCGTGATCTTGTTTGCCTCGTACCGTGACGAGTTGATCGTGCAGTTGAACGAAGCTGGCAAGGGTGCGATTGCTGACGCCCTGACGTTCCAACTCTCCAACCCGTGGGTGATCGTCGGCCTGCTCGTCGGTGGCGCGATGCCGTTCGTCTTCGCCTCGTTCTGCATGAGCGCAGTCGGCAAGGCCGGCAAGGCAGTTGTCGAAGAGGTTCGTCGGCAGTTCCGCGAGAAGCCGGGCATCATGGACTACAGCGAGCGCCCTGACTATGGCCAGTGCGTCGACATCGTAACGCGCACTGCGCTTCGTGAGATGCTCGTTCCCGCCGCAATTCCGGTTGTGATTCCGATCACGATCGGTATGCTCGTGATCTGGACGCCTAGCGCGCTTCAGATGCTAGGCGGCCTACTCGTCGGCACGATCGTGACCGGTCTGTTCCTCGCCATCTCGATGACTTCGGGTGGCGGCGCTTGGGACAACGCCAAGAAGCTGATCGAAGATGGCGCGCATGGTGGCAAAGGTTCTATTGCTCATCAGGCAGCTATCACGGGTGACACCGTCGGTGATCCCTACAAGGACACCGCTGGCCCCGCGATCAACCCGATGATCAAGATCGCCAACATCGTGGCCATCCTGATCATCCCGTTGCTCGTCGTACTCGTCTAGAGCATCAACACGAGGCCCCGTCGACTGCGGTCGGCGGGGCCATTTGTGTTTGTGGGGTTCGTCTCGAGCGAGTCGCGGGCTAGATACCGGCGAGCAGGCCACCGTCGACGGGCAGCGCCACACCCGTCACCCACGCAGCTTCGTCGGATCCGAGGTACACGAAAGCGTCCGCGATGTCCCGCGGGCTCCCGAGCCGACCGGCGGGATGAAGCCCGGTCGCATAGGCGCGCACGGCGTCTGGATCGTCTTGCTCGGCAAGAAACGTCTCCAGCATCGGTGTCTCGGTAAAGCCGGGGCAGACGCAGTTGGCACGAACGCCGAACGGAGCTCCATCGAGCGCAATCGTCTTCGTCAGCATCACGACGCCTGCCTTGGTTGCGCAATAGGCCGCCTGGTTGGCAGAGCCGTCGAGACCGACGACCGATCCGGTCAGGAGCACTGTGCCGTGGTGCTCTTTCAATTGCGGCCACGCAGCACGCACGAAGCGGTGCACGCTGGTTAGGTTGGTCGTCACAGCGTCGTCCCAGGTCGCGTCATCAAGGTCCCAGAGCGCTCCCACCACAGGGCGCGCGGCATTGAGGACCAATAGGTCAATGCCACCCATGCTCGCAACGGCAGCAGCGACGCCATCGCTAATTGCGGTGGCATCGCGAATATCGCAGACGACATCGCCGCCGGCGAGATCCGCCACGAAGCACGTCGCACCTTCCTCGCGGAAGCGATCCACGATTCCGGCCCCGATCCCCGAGGCGCCTCCAGTGATCAGCGCGCGCTTACCCTCAAGTCGTTTCATGAGGCGATTCTACCCGGCAGAGAGCACGCGGAGCACGACGGGGGTGCCTTCGCAGACGTCGAGGTCGGCGATGCGCTGGATCGCGTGACGCGCCGAGCCCTCGCGAGCAGGGTGTGTAACGATCACGAGCTGCGCACGACCGTCGGAGGCGCGTTGCACGACCGAGTCGATCGATACCTGATCGTCGGCCAGGATCGATGCGATCGTGGCGAGGACGCCGGGCTGGTCGCGCACATCGAGACGGATGTAGAGCGCAGATTCGACGTCGCCAGGTGGCACGATTGGCAGCGATCGAAAGAAGCCATCGGCACGCAAGAAGCCACTGTTCGACGTGCCGAGCACGCCCATCAGATCGCCAATCACTGCCGAAGCGGTCTCGTCACCACCCGCGCCGGGACCAACAAGCGTCACCTCGCGAATCGCGTCGCCACGCAGCATCACGGCGTTAAAGGACCCATCGACTGCGCTGAGCGGGTGAGCGCGGGGGACAAGCGTCGGTGCGACGCCAACGACAACGCCCTGCTCGACACGACGCGCCTGTCCGATCAGCTTGACGCTGTAGCCGAGGTCTCCCGCAAACGCGACATCGATCGAGTCGAGCGTGTCAATGCCCTCGTGGGGGACGTCGTCGATCGTGACGCGCGTGTGAAAGGCAATCGAGGCGAGGATGGCTACTTTTGCAGCGGCGTCTCCGCCGGTAACGTCCTCCGTCGGATCGGCCTCCGCATACCCAAGCGCCTGTGCCTCGGCCAGCACGGTCGCGTAGTCCGCGCCCTTCGCCATGGCGGTCAGCATGAAGTTGGTTGTGCCGTTGACAATGCCGAGCACAGCGTTGACCTCGCTGGCGATCATCGATTCGCGCAACACCTTGACGACTGGGATCGCCGCGCAGACACTCGCCTCAAAGCGCAGCTGTACGCCGTGCTCCTCGGCCGCAGCGAACAATTCGGCACCATGCCGCGCGAGCAATTGCTTGTTGGCAGTGACCACCGACTTGCCGGCCGCGAACAGCTCGAGCATCCAGGAGCGCGTTGGTTCGACACCGCCCATCACCTCGGCCACGACTGTGATCGAGGGGTCGTCTCGGATATCAGCGAAATCCGAGGTCAGTAGTCCAGCTCGTGGATTGCTGGCTCGAGGCCCCGAAGCGTCGCGCACCAGTGCACGTCGAACCTCGACCGGGGCGCCAACGACGCGCGTGACGTCTTCTTGACGCGCTTGTAAGAGCCGGTCGACGGCAGAGCCAACAGTGCCGTAGCCGAGCAGTCCGATGCCGATAGTGGAGGCAGTCATTGAGTTCGGCAGCCTAGCGGTCGGGTACGGTTCTAGCGTCATGTCGACGTCTTTTCGCAGCCAGGGTCTAATCGAGCGCTATCGGCAATGGTTGCCGGTCGATGACGAGACGCCGATTGTCTCGCTCGGTGAGGGTACGACACCGCTACTGCGTGCGCCGAGGCTCGGCGATCGACTTGGTGTCGACCTCTATCTGAAGATCGAAGGTGCCAATCCGACCGGCTCCTTTAAGGATCGCGGCATGACCATGGCCCTGTCGCGCGCGGCCCAAGACGGCGTCAAAGCCGTCATCTGCGCCTCAACGGGCAACACCTCGGCCTCGGCGGCTGCGTATTCGGCGCGTGCAGGCATTCGCTGCGTGGTGGTGATTCCCGGTGGCAAGGTGGCGCTCGGAAAGCTGGCGCAGGCACAGATTGCAGGCGCCCAGGTGGTCCAGATCGACGGCTCGTTCGATGACGCCCTGCGCCTCGTTCGGTTAATGAGCGACGAGCACCCGATCACGCTCGTCAACAACCTCAATCCCTATCGCCTCGAAGGCCAGAAAACCGCAGCTTGGGAGATCATTGACGACCTGGGGCGTGCGCCGGAATGGATGTGTTTGCCGGTCGGGAATGGTGGCAATATCACGGCCTATTGGCGCGGCTACAAGGAAGCCCAGGCTCGCGGCGAGATCACGCAGATGCCGCGCATGCTCGGAGCGCAGGCTGAGGGTTCTGCAGCGATGGTCCGCGGCGAGGACGTCCTCCAACCCGAAACGATTGCCACCGCGATTCGTATCGGCGCACCAGTACGTCGCGAGGAGGCTGGTGCGGCAGCACGCGATTCGAATGGTGGGTTTGTAGCCGCGAGCGATCGCCAGATTCTCGACTGGTTTGGACATGTCGTACGCGATGAGGGCATCTTCTGCGAGCCGTCCAGTGCCTCGACGCTGGCAGGCCTCGCCAACGCTCGTGCCTCCGGGCTGGTCGCTGAGGGAGCCGAGGTGGTCTGCGTCTTGACTGGTAATGGCTTGAAGGATCCAGACAGCGCGATCGCCGAGAGTGCGCCGCCCATCACGATTCCCGCCGAGCGCGACGCGCTCGAGCGTGTCGTGCTGGGCGACTCCCCGTGATCGCGATCTTTGGCGGCGGGATCGCCGCCTTCTGCTGGGGTCTGTCCACGGTTTTGGCGGGACAGTCATCCCGTCAAATTGGGGCCGCCTCGACACTCGCTTGGGTTGGTATCGCCGGAGCAATCGTCATCACACCCGTCGTCATCTGGTACGGCGTGCCGACGGGAATCACGACACAAGACATCGTTCTCGTTCTGATCGCCGCCTGTGGCTCCGTCTTTGGCCTTCGGCTCACGTACGCGGCACTCGCAAAGGGGAAGGTCGGCGTCGTCGTGGCCATCACAAGTACGGAGGGAGCGATCGCCGCCATCGTCGCGTTCGTCCTCGGCGAGGCGTTCGGTCCCGTCACCGCGCTGGGCGTATTGCTCGCCACCGCGGGGGTGGCAGCCGTTGGCTTCGGGCGTCACGTCGACGACAGTCACGAGATGGTGCGCGACAATCGCAGCGCAGCATTCACAGCAGGCGGTGCGGCATTGATTTTCGGTACGAGTCTCTACGTCTCAGGTGATGTGGCGCAGCGGGTTGGTCCACCATGGGTTGTCTTCGCTGCTCGCTATCTGGGCGTGTTGACGATGGCGGTTCCACTGCTGATTCGCGGTCAATTGCAGGCCGCTCGGCCCGCTCTGTATTTTGCCTGCGCTGCGGGCATTCTTGAATCCAGCGGCTTCATCGGATTTTTGTGGGGTGCTGGAGGTGGTGTGGGCATTGCGGCGGTGGTGGCGACCCAATACGCCACGATTGCCACGTTGATCTCGTGGTTCATTCTGCACGAGCGACTCTCGCGGGTGCAGATTGGCGGCATCGTGACGGTGATCGGTGGAGTCGTGCTGTTGTCGGTCGCGAGCGTGATCTAATGGGTATTCTGCTGGGGGTCCTGGCCGCGACCGTCTGGGGCATCGCGGGTGTGGCTGGTGGCCTCGCGGCGCGCCTCGTCGGTCCGACCAGAGCGATTGCGTGGTCGTTGATGCTCGGGATGGTGGTCGCGGTGCCGCTCGCGCTCGCCAGCGGCGCTCCAGGGCGCATCGATGTTCGTACCGGACTCTGGATTCTCCTGATCAGCGCCTGCATGCTCGCTGGTCTCGTCTGCGTGTATGCCGGCATGCGCTACGGCAGCATTTCCGTCGTGGCGCCAATCTCGGCGACCTATGGGGGCGTGGCTGCGCTGATCGCCATCGTGGCTGGCGATCCGGTGACGGGGCTCGCAATCGGCGCACTCAGCTTGGCAGTGGTGGGTGCCGTATTGGCGGCTCGCGGCGAGACTGCGACCCCCGGTTCCGCCTATTCAAATCAGCGCGTCGCGGCTTTACTGGGAGCAGGAGCAGCGGTCGTCTGGGGAGTGCAGCTGTGGGCAGGCGGCCAGATCCAAGACGATCTTGGCGCCAGTTGGTTGGTCGCCTCGGCTCGCATGATCGGCGTGCTCGTCATCGCGATACCGTTGCTCATTCGTGGAGGGTTGAGGGTGGAGCGCAAGGCTTTGCCATACCTGCTGGTGGCAGGCGTTGGTGAGGTCTGCGGTTTTACACTCTATCTCTTCGATTCTGAGTACGGCATCGCGCAGGCGGCGGTGTTGACCGGACAGTACGGAACAGTGGCAGCACTGATCGGCATCTTCGTGCTCAAGGAACGGCTGCAGTTCACGCAGATGATCGGGCTCGTGCTGATTGTGATCGCCGTGATCGGGCTCGCGTTGGCCTAGGGCGCTAGGCCCCGAGCGCAGCGAGCAGTTCGGCGCGCGTGCGTACGAGCGGTGTGTCATGACCACCGAGCGCCGCTTGGGCCGCGCTGAGTGCATCGTCTAACGACCCGTCACCGGCAGCCACGGCTGTGAAGGCGCGTGCACAACCGAGGTGCTGCAGTGTGAGTTCGAGCGGCTCGGATGGCAGTGCGCTTGCGCAGGCCAGCTTGGTGCCTTGTTTGGCGGCACGCCGCAGCAACGAGTTGAGCTCCGGGTCGGGCACAAGTCGGACGGGTGCATGGGCGTCGAACCAGCGGTTCAATTCCTGACGCCAGTTTGCGACATCGGTACCAGCCCACGCATCGATCGCAGACAGGGCACCTGCGGCGTCGCGTGGAAGGGTGGTCGGATCGAGCGGAGGCGTTCCACCAAGGCGTCGCGACAAATACTCAGCACTCTCTGCAACAAGAGCATCAACATCGGCGAGCGCGGTGTCGAGAATAATCAGGGCGCTCATACGACTCCTCTGCGGGACCATAGCTTCAGCACCACGATAGACGCGATGCCGATGCCAAGGGCGTCAATTGCCACGTCGGCGATCGCGCCATGGCGGGTCGGCACGAAGGATTGGTGGTACTCGTCCACGATCGCGTACGCGAAGGCGACCGCAGCGGCAGAGACGAGCGCCTCGCTGAAGCGCACCCCCTGAGCCCGAAGTGCAACCACACATGTCGACGCGAGGAGACCAAAAGCGAAGACGTGAGCAAGCTTTCGCAGCAGCGTGTCGAGACCGCCCTGCGCGATCGTCAGACTTGGTGTGTCGCTCAGCTTCCAGATGATGGCGGCCAGCAGCACGGGTGGGAGTAGGGCAAGGATGCGCACGCCCTGCAGCGTATCCGCGACGGGTCGATGCGTTTGCGTTCACTGGCACAGACAGTTCGCCGCACTGGTGAGCGTGAGTGCGCGTTCCGCATCACACTCGATGACGAGCTCTGTCACACGATGAAGGCATGAACACCACGCCGCTCCGTCGAATGTCTGCCGCGATCCTGTTCGTGATTCCGGTCGTGATTGCGATGGCCTGTTTGGTCAACGTGGCCGAGGCGGCCGACAGCACTGTGGTCTACGCGTATCCGTCGGGTGATACCAGTGGGATGTCGGCACAGCTGGCCCCTGGCATCGGCGGCTGCACCTTTGGTTGCGCGACGCTTTACGTCGCCGCCAAGACGTCGCTTCCCGCGCGACGGCAAGGACTGGTTGCCTTTGCGGCGCCCGCCGGGACGACCATCGTGAGCGCAGCAATTAGCCTTCGCTATCGCACGTTGAATCAGGGCCTGTCGGTGCACCTCCAGACTCGGATCGCGGGTCGTTGGCTCGACAGTCGGCGCCTGCGCTCGGCCGCTTCCAAGTCGGGCACGTACCGTGTTGGTGGTGGCGGCACGGCTGTGGCCGTAACGCTCACGAGCGATGTTGCCGTAGCGGGTAAGGCTGTCAAAAAGGCGACAGACAACTCGGCGACGATCACAGGAGTCTCACTCGTCGTCCGCGACGTCATCGCACCGACGGTGGCTTGGACCGGCGGCGATCCGAGCACCGGGTTCTGGCAGCGTGGCCCGCTCTGTGGCTGGTTTTCTGCGCAAGACGTCGGCCTTGGGGTCGATCGCGTCGACTACGCCGTCGGCGGCATCGTCGCGTCGTCGGTTGCACCGGCCGGCCCGCGATTGCAACCACGACCGTCGACCTACGCAGGGACGATTTGCCTCGACAGCACCTTGCTTGAAGATGGCGTCTACGGCAGTGCCTTGGGTGCGATCGACACCAGTCCAGAAGGGAATCACAGTCGCCTGGTGGGGGGTGTTGTTCGGGTTGACAATACGGCACCCATCGTCGCTTTCGTGCCGCCCACCGACGGCGAGGCGCGGATGCCGCCACTGCTGCTTCAGGTCGAAGATCGCGCGAGTGGCGTCGCGACAACTGCCCTGAGTATCGATGGGGTGCCATTGATCGCGAAGGTGACGGGCGGATCGATCGTGGCGACCCCCAACCAGCCCTTGACCGATGGTTTGCATCGCGTTGCGTGGACTGTCGTCGACAACGCCGGGAACAGCACCAGCGATGGTGCCACGATCGGGGTAGCCGACGTGACTCCGCCGCTGATCGACACGATTGCCCCACTTGGCATCGCGACGAACCTCGCGACCATCTCAGCGAGGATTACGGATAGTGGCTCCGGGGTCACCGTAGACGCGATCCGTCTCGCTGTTGATGGCGTCGAGGTCTCTGCGCTCAGCGACATCTTTGACGGCCAGGTTCGCTACGAGCCCGGTCGTCCGTGGACGGAGGGAGAACACGTGGTGCGCCTGACGGCAAGCGATCGTTCGGGCAACCGCAGCGTTCGCACCTGGACGTTCCAACTACCAGTTACCCCAGCGCCTGTGGCGCCAGTCGCGCCTCCGGCCGACGCTGCAGTGTCGATGCCTTCGATTGCTGATGCACAAGAGATCACCGCTGGAGAGAGCGACGCTGCGCTCGACGTGCGTTTGCCGACAATGATCACCACGCACGGTCGCCGTACGACACTAACGGTGGCTGTCTCGCGTGGCGCTTCACTTGCTGCGGGGCAACGCGTGCGGTTGCGATGGGGGAGTGGTGTCGCGCTGCCCGACGTCGTCACGGATGAATCCGGCACAGCAGTCGTCGCGCTGGCAGCAAACGCCCGTGGAACTCTGCGCGTCACCGTTGGCACCATCTCGCGCTCCGTGCGGGTGCTCGTGGGCAGCGCACTCACCTTGACAGCAACGCTTCGCACGGTTCGCTCGGGTGGTCAGGTGCAGCTCGAAGGCGGGATCTTCGGTTCGACGGCGGCTCGCGTTCGCATCGAAGCCCGCGTGGGTCGAGTGTGGCAACTCGTGACGTCGGTCACCTGCCGAGGAAAGCGATTCGCGACGCCAGTGCGGCTGCCGAGCAATGGTCGCTATCTCGTCAGGGCACGGGCAGGGAGGCTCGTTTCTCAGCCGCTGAGCCTGACCGCCCGCTAGGCAGTGCGACGCGCCCTGACTGCTACGTTGGCCGGGTATGAGCACGAACGCGCTGACGGGACTTAATCCCGCCCAACTCGAGGCCGTTGTTGCCGAACCCGGGCCGATTCTGGTGGTCGCTGGTGCCGGCTCCGGCAAGACGAGGGTGCTCACGCACCGGATTGCTCACCTCGTTGACGAGCACGGTGCTGCTCCGTCCTCAATTCTTGCGATCACCTTCACAAACAAGGCTGCCGGTGAGATGGCGGAACGCGTCAACCGCGCGCTTGGGCGTTCTGCGACGGGGATGTGGGTGATGACATTCCACGCCGCCTGCGCGCGCATTCTGCGTGCTGAGGCGACGCGTATCGGGTTTCGGCAGTCGTTCTCCATTTACGACTCCTCAGATCAGGTGCGACTCGTCCGTTCGATCATCGAGGACGATCTTGGCAAGGACAGCAAGCGCTATCCCGCTCGGGGTGTCCATGCTCGCATCAGCGACGCCAAGAATCGTCTGATCTCCGCAGAGCAGTTTGCCGACGACAGTGACGGCTACTTCGACACCACGGTTGGTGAGGTCTACCTGCGCTACCAGTCGCGGCTTCTGGAGGCGGGGGCAATGGACTTCGACGACCTGCTCGTGCACACGGCCAACCTGCTCGAGCAGATTCCTGAGGCGCGCGAGAAGTGGCAGACCGCCTTCAAGCACGTGCTCGTCGACGAGTATCAGGACACCAACCATGCTCAGTACCGGCTGATTCGCTCACTGGCTGCTGGGCATCGCAGCATCTTCGTCGTTGGCGACTCGGACCAGTCGATCTACTCGTGGCGTGGTGCGGACATTCGTAACATCCTCGACTTCGAGAAAGACTTTCCGAACGCCCGCACGATTCGACTCGAGCAGAACTACCGCTCGACCCAGCACATCCTCGATGCCGCCAATGCTGTGATCGAGCACAACGAGGGCCGCCAAGAGAAGCGGCTCTGGTCCGAGCTGGGGCAGGGCGAACCGGTGCGAGTGGTGGAGTGCCAAGACGAACGCAGCGAGGCGCGCTTCGTGGTTGGCCAGATCGCGCGCGTGATTGGCGAGGGTGGCTCGCTGCGCGACGTCGCGATCTTCTATCGCACCAACGCGCAGTCGCGAGCACTTGAAGAGGCGCTTCGACAAGCCGATGTTCCGTATCGGATCATCGGGGGCACGGGTTTCTACGATCGGCAAGAGGTCAAGGACGCTCTGGCCTACCTGCGTGCAATCGCCAATCCGACCGACGACGTCTCGCTGCGCAGAATCATCAATGTTCCACGGCGCGCGATCGGCGACACGACCGTCTCGCGACTCGCCGAACACGCCTCGATGTTGGGGGTGTCACTGCGGGTCGCGCTGCTCGATGCTGAGTCGATCTTGCCTGGCTCGGCTGCGCGCAAGGCAGTGGCGGGTTTCTCGGACCTGATGGATCGTCTGACTGCGGCCGCAGTGTCGATGGAGCCAGCAGAGCTACTCGAACGTATCTACGACGAGACCGCGATGATCGAGTCGCTGCGCGCCGAGCGCACGCTGGAGGCGAATGGGCGAATCGAAAACCTCGACGAGCTCTTGGGCGTGGCGCGGTCTGCGACGCTGACAGGGGAGCCAGAGGCTGATCTCGCGATGTTCCTGCAGGAGCTCAGCCTCGTCTCCGACGCAGACCAGTTGCCGGACTCTGACGACGACTCGGCGGTCACGATGATGACGCTTCATACGGCTAAAGGACTCGAGTTCCCCCGCGTCTACATGGTCGGCATGGAGGACAACATCTTTCCGCACGCGCGCGCGCTCGAGGAGGCGAACCTCGAAGAGGAGCGTCGTCTCTGCTACGTGGGTATGACACGAGCCCGCGAGCAGCTGACCATGACGTACGCACGCACGCGCAGTCTCTACGGTCGGCAGGATTACAACCCGCCGTCGACGTTCCTGAGTGAGATCCCGGCCGAGTTCGTCAATCACGAGCGGGTTGCATCGCGCGGTGGAACGAGTCTGCCGTCCTCGCAGGGACGCTGGTCGGATCGGCCAGCCCCGACACCGCAATCCCGAGCGATTGTGCGCGAGCCGGCGAAGGATCTGCCGCTGATTTCGACAGGCGACACAATCCGGCACCTGCGTTGGGGCGATGGGATTGTGATCGGTGTTCCGTCGGCCGAGGAAATTCTCGTTCGTTTCCCCGAGGCAGGAGAGCGGCGCCTCCACGTTGCGTACGCCCCAATCGAGCTGATCTTCTCGTAGTAGGTCTGTGTCGCGACAGGCGACGGCTTGTGGGTGAAGACGTCATCCGCCTCCTCTTGGCTCGCGCAGAGGCATCGAAACTCCGGTAAACCGACGACGCGAGCCCGGCGTGTCCCAAAGCAACGACGATAAACAGGGCTACTCGGTATCTGTAGGATTGACTGTGCCGCGGTACGCATCGTGGGCATGGACGGAGGACTGATGGCTGCAGGGACGGAGAGCATCAAAACGACGTGTCCGCGTGATTGTTACGACGCCTGCGGAATCGTTGTGGTGCGGCGCCCCGGACACGCGCCGCAGGTGCGCGGCGATGTGGATCATCACGTCTCGCAGGGAAAGCTCTGCCGCAAGTGCACCATCGCCTACAACGGCGTGTTTCTGGACGAGACGGCACGGCTGACGACGCCGTTGATTCGGACGGGTCCGAAGGGCTCTGGGCTCTTTCGTGAGGCGACCTGGGACGAGGCGCTTGGGTATGTCGCCGAGCGCCTCGGCCAAGTTGTCAGTGACAAGGGTGGCGGAGCTATCACGTACGCGCACTACACCGGCACCTGTTCCCTGTTGGCCTACAACTTTCCCTGTCGCCTCTTTCGTCAGCTCGGCGCGACGGAAGTTAACCCCGACACGATTTGCAATAACGCGGGGCATGTCGCCCTCGACTACGTATATGGCACCTCGCTCGATGGCTTCGATCCGCGTACATCCGTCGATGCAGAGTGCATCCTCGTCTGGGGTTGCAACCCGTCAGCGACTGCGCCACACCAGCAGGAGCATTGGCTCGATCCCTTCCCCGGCAGCGTCATCGTTGTGGATCCGATCCGTACAGACAGCGCGAAGGCCGCTGATCTTCACCTGCAGTTACGCCCCGGAACGGATGCAGCGCTGGCCTTCGCGTTCCTGCATGTCGCCTTTCGAGACGGTCACGCCGACCGTGCGTTTCTTGCCGATCACAGTATTGGCTGGCAGGAGCTGGAGACGCTAGCGGTGGAGTGCACGCCTGTCTGGGCGGAGCAGGAGACCGGCGTTCCGGCGGCGCTGATCGAGGAGGCCGCGCGCATTTATGGGGCCGGGCGGTCGTTGCTCTGGATCGGGCAGGGCCTGCAACGCCAACCGACGGGCGGCAACATCACTCGAACGGTGTCGATGCTGTCCGCTGTGACAGGCAACATCGGGCGCGCCGGCAGCGGATTTTTGTACCTCAACGCCGAGCGCCGCAACCTCGACGACGCGCACATCGCCGGCGTCGACCTGTACCCCGACGTGCCCGACGCGATTGGCCACATGGATCTCGTCGGGCATCTCGGAGACCTCGAACAGGTAGGCGCGCTCGTCTGCTTCAACATCAACCTCGCCGCCTCGAATCCGGATCAGGCTCGGCTCCGCGAGGTGCTCACCCGCGACGACCTCTTTACCGTAGTCGTCGATCTGTTCTCAACCGACACGGCTGACTATGCAGATGTAGTGCTGCCGGCGGCGAGCTTCTTGGAATTCGACGACATCGTCGCGTCGTACTTTCATCGGAGTCTGTCTGCGCAGGTACGAGCGATCGATGCGCCAGGCCAGGCGCTCTCGAACATGGAGATCTTTCGGCGCCTTGCCGCTGCCATGGGTCTCGACGACCCGGCGCTGCACGAGAGCGACAGCGCGATGCTCGCTCGGCTGATGGAGGGGACGGGCACCGGCCTGACGTTCGCAGAGCTTGCAGAGCGTGGCACGATCTGGCCCGAGTCCGAGCCAAGCATCCAGTTCGCCGACTTTGTGTTCAACACGCCGAGCGGCCAGATCGAACTGGTCTCTGAAACCGCGGCAGCCGATGGACACGGTCGCCTACCGCATGCCGGCGCGGATGCAGCGCCCACCGACGGCCGATTGCGACTGCTGTCTCCCGCAATCGGTTGGATGCTGAATACGAGTTTCTCAAATGATCCGAAGATCCGCCGCCAAGCCGGCGCGATGGCCGTCTTCTTGCATCCAGATGAAGCGCGTCTGCGCGGACTGCTCGACGGTGCAACTGTGCTCATTGCGAGCGCGACGGGTCAACTCGAGGCAGCGCTCGTGATCAGCGATGACGTCCCGCCTGGCGTCGCCTACTTCCCCAAAGGCCGCTGGCTGAAACAGGAGGCGGCTGGCGCCAACGTCAACGTGCTCAACCCGAGCCGCGTCTCGGACATGGGCGAGAGCGCTACGTATCACGGAACCGAGGTGACGGTTGTCGCAGTTCGCTAAGTTCGGTTCGAATTGTCCCGGTTATGCACATCGGCGACCGGAACCTCCGGCAGTATTCTGGACCGTTGAGCTCGCCGGCCCGTCGCTCGACGAGCTCAGCACCACGTCGATGGAGGATGCATTGGGACCCGAGATCTTGCAAAGGAACCCGGTCTGATCGAGCGGTTGGGAGGCGGCCGCTTCGTCATCGAACCGGCCGACTCTGATAGATTCCGATCTCGTTCGGGCGATTAGCTCAGTTGGTAGAGCACCGCCTCGACAAGGCGGGGGTCACTGGTTCGAGCCCAGTATCGCCCACTCGATTCCTCGGAATCAGTCCGGACCGAACGCCGCCTGCTGGGCGGCGTTCGTCGTTGTGGCTACACGCTCTCGTAGATCTCGAGGCGGCGGTCGGTCAGCAATGGAAAAATTTGGGTCTCGACGATGCTGACAAAATGCGGCGATTCGCAGTGCGCCTGGAATGCGGCTTCGTCTGCGTACTGCTCGTAGAGAAAGAGCGCCGAGGGATCAGTCGCATCGGTGTGCAGAATGTAGGTGTCGCAGCCGGGCTCAGCATTCGACGGTGCAAGCATCGACTGTGCCAGAGCACGAACAGTTGCCTCCTCGCCCGGTGTAATCGTCCAACGAACAGCAATGCAGTAGGCCATCGTGATCTCCTCAGATTTGTCGAAAGCGTGTCAGGTCGACCTGACGGAGGGGCGGGGACGCGGTATGGTGCCTGCCATGACGTCCGTTGCTCAGCTCTACTTCTTGCCCGGCGCAGGATCCTTCGCACCACACGTGATGCTCGAAGAAGCCGGGATCGCGCACGAGCTTCATCGCGTCGTTCGCGATGAGCAGAGTGTTCCGGTTGAGCCAGCGAACTATCTCGCGTTAAACCCTTCGGGACGGATTCCGACCATCGTCTGGGCGAATGGGACGGTGCAGACAGAGTCTGCGGCTATCTGCCTGACAGCGGCAGAGGCGGCCAAGCGCGAGACCCTGATTCCTGCCATCGGTGATGCCGAGCGCGCCGAGGTGCTCGCCCGGCTCGTCTTCCTGACCAACACCGTCCAGGTGGCGGTCCTTCGAGCACGCTACCCCGCCCGTTTTGTAGATGGTGCCGAAGCGCAAGCCGCGGTGTCCTTGCACGCAAATCACGAGCTCAAGGGTCTCGCCGAACGCGTAGCCACGTGGTACAGCGACGACCAGGCATTCATCCGAGGAGCGCAACCGGGCGTCGACGACGTCTTCCTGGGCATGCTGATCCGTTGGACCCGGCTGACCGACAATCCCTGGTGGGATGTTCCTGCCCTTGGGTCGTTCTACGACCGCTTCCACGCACTCCCCAGCACGACTCACGCACGTGAGCACGAGGGCGATTTTGCCCCACGGCCACCCGCTGGCGAGTAGGTTAGTGCTCGTGTGCGACGGCTGGGAGTGATCGCACAGCCACGGAGCAGCGCACCCAGTCTGTGCCGTCGGTACTAAACAGCTCGCCGACCGATGAGGAGTGCAGCGTCAGAAACGCCGTCGTGGGCACACCGTCGACCGAGCCCTCCATGCACATGATCAAGGCATCGCCCTGCTCGGCGACGAGCTCGATTGAGCCGGTATGCGTCTGCCCAACGTTGCCACTTGGCGAGGCAAGGACCGTGACTGTCGATTGTCCGTCGCCCGTAACGACGCGCTGGCGGACCTCGAAGAGGCGTTCTGACCAGCCCGACGACGCGCCACAACACGTGGCGACGTAGTCGAGGCCAGCGAGGGGATGCACAGAGCCGCCTATCGGAATGCCTGGATGCCCGTCACGGCCCCGCCGACGACCAACGTGTGCACCTCGTGCGTGCCTTCATACGTGACGACGCTCTCGAGGTTGTTCATGTGGCGAATGACGGGGTACTCGAGAGTGATCCCGTTACCACCCAGGATCGACCGTGCAGAGCGGGCGATCTCGAGCGCTCCACGGGCGTTGCCCATCTTGCCGAGCGACACGTGCTCGGGACGCAGCCCACCATCGTCCTTCAGACGACCGAGATGAAGCGCCATCAGCATGCCGCGGTTGATCTCGAGCACCATCTCCGCGAGCTTCTGCTGCGTCAGCTGGTACGAGGTCAATGGCTTTTCAAACACGATTCGCTCAGTGGCGTACGAGAGAGCTTCCTCATAGCAGGCGCGTGCTGCGCCCATGACGCCCCAGACGATGCCGTAGCGAGCCTCGTTGAGGCACGACAGCGGTCCTCGAAGGCTGTTTGCCTCTGGCAGACGGTTGGCGTCGGGTACGCGGACGTCCTGGAAGACGAGCTCGGACGTGATCGACGCACGCAACGACATCTTCTTATGGATGTCGGGAGCGGTGAAGCCCGGCATGCCCTTCTCCAGTAAGAAACCACGAATCCCCTCGTCGGTCGCCGCCCACACGATCGCGACGTCGGCTACCGAACCGTTCGTAATCCACATCTTCGAACCATTGATGATCCAGTCATCACCATCGCGCCTCGCAAACGTGCGCATCGAGCCTGGATCCGAGCCCGCGTCGGCTTCGGTCAGTCCAAAGCAGCCAATCGCCTCGCCGGCGGCCATGCGTGGCAGCCACTCTTGCTTCTGCTCTTCCGATCCCCACCGGTAAATCGCATACATCGCGAGCGAGCCCTGGACGGAAACGGCACTACGAAGGCCACTATCGCCGTACTCCAGCTCATGATTGATCAGGCCGTAGGCGACAGCGTTGACACCCGAACAGCCGTAGCCCTCGAGGTGTGCCCCAAGAAAGCCCAACTTGCCGAACTCGGTGAACACCTCGCGGGGCAGAATGCCCTTGTCAAACCAATCGCCAACCTCGGGCAAGATCTGCTCGCGAACAACCTCACGGACCGCATCGCGAATCGACTTCTCATCTTCGCTGAGAAGCGCATCGAAACCAATGTAGTCGTGCGGATCGATTGCCTTGTCGCTGATCGTGGCCACGAGAGTCCTCCGAGTCGAATACAGAAAGCCTAACGCAGGCTGTTACGCTCTTCGCTAGCACCTGCTGGAACAGCCGATCGGTGGTTGTACCTTGCGGGGGCAAAATACGATTGACATTTGCTGCAGCCATCTTTAGGATAGGCCAATGAAGCGCTGTCTCCTCGCTTTTGTCGTGCTCGTTGCGACAGGCTTTGCTGCGGCCCCCGCCACTGCAGCGACGGTCTCCGGCACCCTCAAGAGCGGCAAGGGTTACACGATCGTCGTTGTGCAGAGCAATGGTAAAAGCAAGAAACTGAAGGTTATCAGCCCGAAGGGCACCTTTAAGGTCAAGGGAGTTACTCTCAAAGGTGCGTCGCTCCACCTGATCTCAGCCACCGGTCAGTACTGGGGCCCTGTCGTTTTAGCTGGCACCCGCACCAAGGTCTACGAGACCATCAAGGGCTCCGGTAGCTTGGCTCTCGGCACCGTCACACGCAAGAAGGGCTACGCCGTTGCCGTTGCGCCGAAGAAACGCTATCAGACGAGCGCGGCCTACACGGTCAAGGCAGTAAAGGGCAAGCCAGTTGGCGCGAGCAAGCTCGGTCGTGTCAAAGTTGGCAATGGCACCAGCAAGTTGGCAGGCTACAACGGTCCTGGCAAGGATGCCGACCTTGATGGTATTCCCGGTGCGTTCGATATTGACGATAACGGCAACCTCATCCTCGACAACGTCGACCGCACGGGACGGGCGGGCAAGCGTCTCGCTCAGGCGCGTGTGTTTGGGCCCGCGCTCCGAGCCATCTGCCCAACGCCGGATCAGCCACAGCCGGCTGGCTGTACACAACCGACATCGAGTCCGCCGTCGAGCCTGCCGTCGAGCGCCACCGCGGAGGTCAAGCTCTTTTCAAACTTCAAGTTGACAGACGCGATCTCGATCAACGCCAACATCGCTGCCATCACGGATCTGAATCCGCTGATTGCAGCGGCAGTGCCAACGACGGTCACGCTGGCAACACAGGTGATCGGAGGCGCGACTGCCACGCTCGATTGTTTGGGCAACACGTATTGCGCGAGTCACACCGTTGGTTCCGCGACCTACCCGCTCGTCAATTTTGCACCCGCCACCTTCACTGGTACGTACCTCGATCTGGCGACGGGTCCCACGGGTGATGCTCAGATCTCGCCTGGGGCAGCCCCGGCAGACATTGGTGCGGGCGATGCGTTCATCGAGATGGTCGGCTCAAGCAGCTATCCCGGGACGCTCAACTTTGTCTTCAACACTGCCCCGGCGTTGACCTCCTATAACGTCGGCAGTGGTGTGCAGGCGGTTACCTATGACGCCTCGGGCGTTGCCGCTACGGGCATGACACAAGCAGCACCAATCACGCTTGCTGCCGGTGCCACATCCCTGACGGTCACGTTCTGGCGGCCACAACGTGAGGCACTCTCGACCGAGACCGGTACTTGGACCGATATCGGCGGATTGAACTATCGAGCGGATACCCCCAACACTCCCGCTGGTAGTACCAAGCATTCGTGTGTCGGCGCCTACTCTGCGGCGACCAGCAATGGCGCGGCCGTTGCGACCACAGCTACCAGCGACGGCGTGCTCGATCCGGCACTCGATGCACAGGCCAACGTGGGTAACACCGTCTCGTGGACGATCGACCTCGCAACCTGCTTCGACTGGTCGTTGATGGCGAGCGGCACAGCGTTCGATCTCGACGTCCAGGCCGTCAGCGTCTACGGCGACAACGCTGCCCGCAAGCTGTTCTTCAAGAAGGGCTAGGAGAGGGAGGCACCCTCAGACGTTGCTAGCGTCTGAGGGTGCCTGCCGATCCTCTCGACCTCTGTCAACAGCTCGTCGCGCACGGCGTGGTGGAGGGCCTACAAGTTGCCTATGCCAGAGGCGATCATGCTCCTACTGTGGCTTGCTTTGGTGCCGCTACGCTGGATTCTCGATTCGCGCTCGCGTCGCTGACCAAGCCGATTGTTGCTGCAGCGTGCCTTGTGGCGTGGGAGGAGGGAGTGCTCGATCTCGACGCGCCGCTCTCGGCGCACGTGGCTGGCGTTGATCAGGCGCTCACCCTTCGCGATGTCTTGTCGCATGCGAGCGGACTGCCCGCCGACGACGCAAGGGCGAGACGCGTCCAACTTGACCCGGCCTCCACGTGGCACGACGTCGCCACCGCCTACCGAGAGGTCAGGCCGGTCGCTCCGCCACGCACCAAGCGCATCTACTCCAACGCCGGCTATGCCTTGGCGGCAGACATGCTCGAGCATGCGACGGGGATGGATTATCGGACGTACGTCACCGAGTCAGTGTTGATTCCGCTGGAGATGGAGCAGACGACGTTTGGGGTCGACGTCCACGACGAGGCGGTTCTGTCGGTCAAGGAGCCGGGTCTCTTGGGACACGACCAGCAGCTGTTTAACGGCACCCGATTCCGTGACCTCGGACTGCCACAGTCGGGGGCATTTGGAACGGCGAGCGATTATCTCCAGCTGCTGCAGATGACACTTCGACACGGTCGGCTGTCGTCCGACCGGCATCTGCTCGCGCCAGAGACCGCTGCCTTGTTGTCGACGAATCAGGCTGGCAGCTTGCCCGGTGGTGTGGGCGACTTTATGGAGTGGGAGCGCTGTGACTGGGGTGCAGGCTTCGAGCTTCGGGCCGACAAGTCGCCACACTGGACGGGGACGGCTTTGTCTACCACGGCCTTTACGCATTTCGGAGCGTCGGGCACGCTTGCTTTCGCAGACCCTGTAACGGGTACTGCGGCGGTGATCCTCGCGAACCGGGGCACGTACACCCGTTGGATGTTGGAGCCGGGTGGTTGGCCCGACATCTGCGCGGCGCTTGTCGCCTAACGGAAACAGCCTGCCCCGCGACGCGCAATCAACTCAGAGCCGGTGACGCAAGGCGGACATGACAAGTGCGCACTTGTCATGTCCGCCCAGAGCGCCAGACTGGGGGAATGCGCCTGCGTTCGTACTGCGGTTTCTGTGGAGGTCCGTTGGCATCGCTGGACGGTAACCAGCAAGCGTGCCTCGCCTGCGGAGTGCCGACGTACCACGACGCAAAGCCGTGCGCAGCTGTGATCGTTCTCGATTCGGCCGGCAACGTGTTGCTCGGCAAGCGGGCACGCGAGCCGATGCTCGGTCTGTGGGATCTGCCAGGCGGCTTCTGCAACCCAGACGAGACGCCCGAAGCCTGCGCGGTACGAGAGCTCGCCGAGGAAACCGGATGCGCGATCCGCGTTGACCGGTTCCTTGGACATCTGATCGACACCTATGGCGACGACGGTGACTTCACACTCAACGCCGTCTTTGTCGCGCACATTACGGAGGGCAATCCGGTGCCAGCGGACGACGTGGCTGAGCTGCGGTGGTTCGCATTGGGCGATCTGCCAGGACCGGAATTGCTCGCCTTTCGGAGCACCAGCGGAGCGCTTGCATTGCTCGCTCCTTAAGTCGGGGGAGGACTCAGCGGTTGTTGCGCGAATTTCCCGACCGCAATGGCATTTGACGACGATGACTGGGGCGACGAGCCCTCCCTGACCGGACTCGAGCAGTGGGACGAGGGCGTCTGGGTCGAAGGCGGTCTCGCCTCGATCGAGCGCTACCTCGCACGACACGCTGCATTCGAGCTTTGGTGCGATGAGCAGACGCGGCGTTATGGTCGCGGACCGGGTGGTGCGGAGGCTTAGAGGGCCTTCGCCGGTAGAGTTCGAGACCGTCGACCTTCCGTAACACCTTGAGCTCCTACGACGCCGTCACAGCCACGCCCGACCACATTGCGCTAGAGCACCGCGTGCTCGCGTTGTGGGAAGCCGAGTCGACCTTCGAGCAGCTACGGACCCAGAACGCTGGCGGCACGCCGTATTCGTTTATCGACGGTCCGATTACCGCGAACAATCCGATGGGCGTGCATCACGCGTGGGGACGTTCGCTCAAGGATCTAATGCAACGCCACCGTGCGATGCGGGGCCACGAGCTGCGCTACCAGAACGGCTTTGATTGTCAGGGTCTGTGGGTTGAGGTCGAGGTCGAGAAGTCGCTTGGTCTCAACTCGAAGCAAGAGATCGAGGAGTACGGTCTCGACCGGTTCGCTCGCGCCTGCCGCGACCGTGTCGCCGAGTACTCCGCGATCCAGGCACGACAGTCGCGACGGCTCGGACAGTGGATGGATTGGGACCGCTCGTACTACACAATGACGGACCCCAACATCGCCTATATCTGGCACTTCCTGAAGGTCTGCCACGAGCGCGAGATGCTCTACCGCGGCAACCGACCGATGGTCTGGTGCCCACGCTGCGGAACGTCGCTCTCGCAGCACGAGTTGATCGATTCGTATCAGGACCGGACACACCCAACGCTGTACGTCCGCTTCCCGTTCGTCGATGCTCCCGAAGAAGCCGTTGTGATTTGGACGACGACTCCATGGACGCTACCGGCGAATGTGGCGGCTGCTGTCGATCCGACTGCCGAGTACTCCGGCGTTCGCACCTCGCTCGGTATCGACTGGGTGATGTCGACGCGCGTCGACGACCTGTTTGGAGAAGGTGCCGACGTCGCTCGCACCGCGCTCGGTGCCGAGCTTGTTGGCAAAGCGTATGTTGGACCGTTCGACGAGCTTGCAGCCCAAGCCGAGGTTGCCCATCGTGTCGTCGCCTGGGACATGGTCTCGGACAACGAAGGTACCGGTGTCGTCCATATTGCGCCCGGCTGTGGTGCTGAGGACTTCGAGCTCGGTAAGCGCGAGGAGATCCCTACGCTCGTACCGGTCGACGAGGCAGGCCACTTTACGGAGGAGTACGGCTGGCTGGCTGGGATGGCTACCGCCGACGCGGCCGAGCCGATTACCGCGCACCTCGAGAAGAACGGTGTGCTCGTTCGGTCGGGCACGATTGACCACCGCTTCCCCGTCTGCTGGCGCTGCGGCACCGACCTGATCTTCAGGGTTGTCGAAGAGTGGTTTATCGCCGCCGACAAGGTTCGACAGCCGATGATTGAGGCAGCGGCGACAGTCAACTGGGTGCCAGAGCAGTACGGCAAGCGCATGGAGGATTGGCTGCGCAACATGGGGGACTGGTGCATCTCCCGCAAGCGCTACTGGGGCCTGCCACTGCCGTTCTATCGCGCGCCATCGGGTGAGATCACGGTGATCGGCTCGGTCGAAGAGTTGCGGGAGCGAGCGGTAGATCCGATCGACGATCTGCAGGAACTCCATCGACCGTGGATCGACGACATCCGCATTCGTACGGATAGTGGCGAGATTGCGGAGCGCGTCACCGAGGTCGGCGACTGCTGGCTCGACGCCGGCATCGTGCCGTTCTCGACGCTCGGTTGGGGTCGCGAAACCTACACGCCGGAGGGCTACGCGGAGGGAGCCGGTGTCGGTTTGACCCGCGCCGACCTGCCGGATCACGCCTACTGGGAGAAGTGGTTTCCAGCCGACTGGATTTCTGAGATGCGCGAACAGATCCGACTCTGGTTCTACTCGCAGTTGTTTATGAGCGTCGTCTTGGTTGGCAAGGCTCCGTACAAGTCCGTCTTGGGCTACGAGAAGTTGCACGACGAAACGGGCCGTGCAATGCACAAGTCGTGGGGCAACGCGATCTGGTTCGATGACGCCGTCGAGGAGATGGGTGCTGATGTGATGCGCTGGTTATACGCGTTGCAGACGCCGTCCCAAAATATGAGCTTCGGCTACGGGCCGGCGAACGAGGTCCGCCGCCGACTCCTGACGCTCTGGAACAGCTACTCGTTCCTGATCCGGTACGCAGAGATCGACGACTTTACTCCGACCTGGTCGGATCTCGATACGCGCCCCCCGGCGACGACCGCGCTCGATACGTGGATCGTGGCTCGAGTCGACGAGACGATCATTGCCTGCGACGAGGCGCTCGACGCCTACTGGACGCCAACGTACGCTCGGGCGGTCGAGTCGCTCGTTGACGACCTTTCGGCGTGGTACATCCGCGGCTCGCGTGCCCGTTTTTGGCGATCGGAGAGCGACGCAGACAAGGACGCTGCCTTCCGCACACTCTGGTATTGCCTCGCGCAAATCTGTCGGCTGACTGCACCGGCCATGCCATTCATGGCCGATGAGATATGGCAGAACCTCGTGCGTGGTCGCGCAGAGGGAGCACCAGACTCTGTCCACCTGAGCAGCTGGCCGAAGGCCAACACACCTGATTCGGCTGCACTGCTTTCGATGGGACTCGCGCAGACTGCTATTTCGCTTGGGCGTGCGGCGCGGGCACAAGGCAACCGCAAGTTGCGTCAGCCACTGCGAGAGGCTGTGATCGCCACTCCGGATGCTGCGGCGCGCGCAGCCGTTGAGCGTCTCAGCGCCGAGATAGCCTTGGAGTTGAATGTCAAGAGAGTTCGCTTTGCCGATGCAGTCGATGAATTATTGGAGATCGAGATCATTCCGAACTTCCGCACTCTTGGTCCAAAGCTCGGGAAGGATATTCCGCGCGTCCAACAGTTACTCAAGGACGGCGACTATACGCGCAGCGAGGCTGGGGTCGAGGTCGGCGGCTACACGCTGACCGACGACGAGGTCGAGTTTCGCACGCGCCCACGTGAGGGATTCGCCGTCGCAGACGAAGGCGGACTTGCTGTCGCCGTTGACACGGACCTCGACGAGGAGTTAGAGGACGAGGGGCTCGCCCGCGAACTGATCCACTTCATCCAAGGCGAGCGCAAGGCAGCCGGGTTTGAAGTTGCCGACCGTATTACTATTGAGATTGCACCCAACGAGCGCGCAGAGCGCGTATTGGCGCGCTACGGTGCCGAGATTGCCAACGAGACGCTCTGCACGACGTTTGTCAGCACACCAGTGGTTGATGGCGCTGCCTTCGAGTCCGACGGCTGTGCCGTAGTTGTCCGCGTCGCTCTTGCTGGTTAGAACGACTCGCGCTCAGACGGAGCGCATGAAAGACTACGTGTGTGGACAGCGTCCGGCTCACCGCTTGCTGCGTTCGGCAACTCCCGAACGTATTGACGACGGTGCGGCTCGCAGCGGTCCCGCTGTTTGCGGCGTTACTGGTCTCGGCAGATGGCACTCCCGCACCGTTAGCGGCTGCTGTGTTCGCATTTGCTGCCTTGACTGATTTTCTTGATGGTGAACTTTCGCGACGGCTGCACGCAGAGAGTCGCTACGGCCGCGTGTTGGACCCAATTGCCGACCGCCTGTTGATCGATGTCGCCGCGATCTTGCTCTGGCACGTGGACCGCATACCACTAGCGTTGGTGGTAATCGTCGTTGCTCGCGATGTTCTTCTGCTTGGCTCCCTTGTGATCGGTCTTGGGCGCGGCTACGGAGTTCGTGTCAACACGATCGGTAAGGCCGGTACGTTGGTGATGATGATGGGGCTGCTGTTGGCGCTTGTGACGCCTTATGGCTCTTTCACCGCAAGTCTCGTGCTCTGGACGGGTGTTGCACTCTTATTGATTGCAGCGGTGGCATACACCCGTGGTGTGCTGCGCGAGCCGCGCAAGGAGCGCAGCTCGAGACACCCGGCGAGCGCGATTCAGAGGTAACCCTCAACTAGTGCTGTACCCTTCCACCGTTTCCGGTGTATGCTCCCCAAACATGTTTTGTCAGGAATGCGGATATCGGAATGCGGCGACTGCGCACTACTGTGCGAAGTGCGGCACTCTGCTCGATCCCGAGGCCCCTAATGACACGGCCACCTTTGCGGGGGATACCGATACGCAGGAGGTTCCAGCGACACCGGTCCACCAGCTGCCAGCCGTTGTGATCCGTACCGGCGGCCGGGCCGGGGAGCACATCCCAGTGCTGCAGCCAAGGGAGACAATAGGCCGTGCTGTCGAGGCTTCGGTCCTACTCGACGACGTCACAGTTTCCCGCCGTCATGCTGCGATTGAGGCAGAGGCTGACGGCCACTATTTGGTCGATCTTGCCAGCCTCAACGGAACCTATGTCAATAATCGTCGCATCGAGCGAGCGCGCCTCCGCGATGGCGATGAGGTCCAAATCGGCAAATTCAAACTGACGTACCTCGAGTAGATAGAAGTGGCGACGCGCAGCGAAGAGAAGCCATTGACGATTGGCGCGGTCTGCAACGAACTCAAGGCCGAATTCAACGACGTCTCGATTTCGAAGATTCGCTATCTCGAAGAGCAGAAGCTGCTCAACCCGCTGCGGACTCAGGGTGGCTACCGTCTCTATCGTCGCGAGGACATTGAGCGTCTCCGAACGATCCTGCAACTTCAGCGCGACGAGTTTCTCCCACTTAAGGTGATCCGCCAGGAGATCGAAGGCAGCGGCACGGTAGCGCGAAGCCGTGAGCGCAAAGCGCGTCGTTCGATGCGCTCCGAGGTGGCAGTCGATGCTCGCCGTGTCGACCGCTCCGAGTTGCTGCGCGAGACGGGTCTCGATGATGTCGCCTTCGCAGAGTTGCAGTCCTACGGCATCGTCACGTCGGATGAAGACGGGCTCTACGGAGAGAGCGAGGTGGAGATCGTGAAGATCTGCCAGCGGATGGCGGAGTTTGGGCTCGGGCCCCGCCACGTGCGTCAGCTCTATACGGGCGTTCAGCGCGTCGCCGGGCTACTTGATCAGGTGCTTGCGCCAGCGCTTCGCTCACGCAATGCTGAGCGTCGCGAGCAAGGGCTTGACGAGTTGGCCCAGCTCGCTGGACTCAGCGCCGAGCTGACCGAGCGCCTGCTCGTACGTGACGTCAAGACCTGATGTCAAGACCTGATGTCAAGACCTGATGTCAAGACCTGATGTCAAGACCTGAGTCGCCGCTACGTGATGATCGCTACGGTGGTGCTGTGATCGATCTCCAGCAGCGAATCGACGAGATCCCTGACTTCCCTCGCCAGGGAATCCTCTTCCGCGACCTGCTGCCATTGCTTGCGGATGCGGCAGTGGTAGCCGAGATTATCGATCGTTTCGTTGCCTTTGCAGCCCCTTTGCAACCCGACGTGGTCCTGGGCGCCGAAGCTCGCGGCTTTCTTTTCGGTCCAACGCTGGCACATGCATTGGGCTGTAGCTTCGCGCCGGCGCGCAAGCCAGGCAAGCTCCCTGGCAAGGTGTGGACTGAGTCATACACTCTCGAGTACGGTCAGAACGCTCTTGAACTCGCCCACACGGCGATCGAGCCTGGGATGCGGGTAGTGATTCACGACGATCTATTGGCGACCGGAGGTACAGCAGCCGCCAGCGTTGCCCTGGCGCTGCAGGCCGCTGCGGTTCCCGTTGGTGCCTGCTTCGTCGCCGAGCTCGGCGGATTGGCAGGTCGAGAGCGGCTTGGTCCGCTGCCCGTGCTTTCTTTGGTGGAGTACTCAGGAGCGTGATTCGGTCCGCGGCAGGAGCCGATCTTGCCGTGTTGGGGCTGCTCTGGGAGCGTTACCGGGCAGAGGCAGGTGACACGCGCTTCGCGGATCGGGCTGGTTGGGAGCGCTGGGTGCGGCCGCGCATCAGTGCCGGCGATGTCCGTGTGGGTACCACAGATCGCACTGTCAACAGCTATGTCGCATGGCAGCGAGCAGCCAATGGCGATTGCGGGGACGGTCGCGTTCTCCGTATCCTCGAGTTGTATGTTCATCCCGACGGGCGGGGGCAGCGGGTGGGCTCCGGTCTGCTTGCACGGGCAATCGATGCAGCGCGCCAGCGTGAGTGCCGTTCGGTGGCACTCGTCACGAACATCTCCGATCCGGGCGTGTTGGCTCTAGTGGAGCCCTTCGGTTTCGTGCTCCATGAGCACACGCTACTGCTCGCTCTGCAGCGCAGTTAGGTGTCACAAAGGGGGCGCGGGCGGAGCAGGTACTGGCAAGATCGTGGTCCAGGTGTCCCACGCTGGATCGGTTCCGGCTGTGGGTTCAACAAACGGGTCGACCGTGGGCGCCAGCAGAATGCCCCAGTAGGGTGCCGCGGGGGTGTTGGCGAGGCTATTCCAAATTGCGAGTCCAACGCGCGGGTTGGCGGCGGCGGTCAGAAAACCGGTAATGCCCACGCTCTGTGTTGCCGTGCTCAGGCCAGTCGATGCTGGCCCCGAGGGAACGCCGTAGCCTGTCAACCAGACGCTTTTTTGGGAGCCTGGCCAGTAGTTGTCAATAGCCGCCACGATGCCAGCCGAGTCGGTGATTGAGAGGTTCGTAGGATCGCTCAGCCCTTCGCTGCCAGTCGGAGGAGCCAGTCGCATGCCAACGGCATCGAACAGCATCTTGGTGCGCGACATGGAGCGTAGAAAAGTTAGAGGCGGCGTGTCCGTGGTGTTGGCAGGATCGGTGCGTGCCAAGCCTCCGGAGACGATTGGAACCGTTGCGGAGACTTTACGAATCTCGAGGCTCGCTAGCTTCGTCAGTACTTTAAACAAGCCCGCGCTTACGAGGCGGCCTGCGAGGCGCTGTGGTCGCAGCGAGCTCTGCAGGTTTGGCTGCGGCCAGATTTCAATGGCGGCGAAGGTCCCGTTGTAGCGCGCGACGAGTGCGGCAACAAAGTTTTTCCACGAGGCGCGCTTTGGCATCCAGGATGGATCTCCGGCTGAGCCGCCTGCACCACCATCGGCCCGGGCCCAGTTGGGGGTGCCGCTGACGGAGACGAGTACCTGCGTTCCATCGCCAAGCGACGCAGCAGCAGCCAGTTGCGCGTCGACGCTAGCCCAAACGTAGCCTCTGCTCCTCGGGTTCCGAGCGCTCCTCGGCTGCGTGGGTGCGACTTCGGGCCACAAAACATCGACCCGTACCCAGGTCATGTGGAGTGCTGTAGCAGCAGAGGCGTTGCCAACCGTGGAGCCCCCAGTCAGGCTCGCGTCGGCAGTGACGCCGAGGGCGGCTGCGCCCGCGTCAAGCGGTGTCGTCAGGCCGACAGTGACGACCACAGCCATGAGCAAGGTAAAGAAGCGCACAAGCTCAGGATACCCTCAGGAAGGAGACGGCATTCACAAAACGAACATTCTTCCCATGCCGTATCCGTTTGATATGGGCAAGGTGGCAGCTGCGATCGTGCTCACGCTCGTCGCGACCTTGGTCGCGGTAACTGTTGCTGACGCTCGGCCCGCGCGCGTATCGGGGAACCGAATTCTGGACGCGAGTAAGCACGAGATGAAGGTACGGGGCGTGACCTGGGGCGGAACACGATTTGTCCCAAGCGAAGCTGGAGTCGAACTGCGAGCGCCGGACGTCAGCACGGCTCCCGGTGCGTTCAAGCGGATCGCGATGCTCGGAGCCAACGTCGTCCGTGTCGATGTCTCGAGCGCAGCGAATGACGACGTCCACCGTCTGGCTCTGCAGAAGTTGCAGCGCTATGCGCACGCGCGGGGCCTGATTCTGCTGCTCGCTAACGTACCGCTGACCACGAAGGATCAGTCGCCGTGGTTGTCGACGCTGGCTGGTTGGTTTCCACGCAAGGACAACGTCTGGTACCTGCCAGCCGTTGATCCGAACTGCGGCACCTTCTCTGCAACCACCGCCTGCGGTGATACCGAGTCGTGGATTTGGTCCCAGACCCTCAGCGTCAAGGCGCTGCGGCGCGCCGGTGTCAGGACGCCCATCGTCGTCAACATGCCCAATAGCTCGCGTTCGGTTGCGCTCAACTGGAGCAAGGTCCTCGGCGACAAGAATCTCATCTACGGCGTACATCCGCCGAGCGATGGCCAGTTCAAGTTCAAGCAGACAGACGCAAAAGCGCTGACCACGTCGCTGGAGGCAGCGACGAAGGTGGTGCCGGTTCTCTTTGACGATGTTGCTCGAGAGCAGACGACAACGAGCGTCGACACGATGGTTGCTTCGACGACAGCGCGGCTCAAGCGCACGACGCGCACGACGACCGATTCCTTGCGCTGGTCGAAGGGGCTGCTCGATTGGGTGACGGGTTGGACCGTGATCGACGGAGGAGATGGTGCGATCGTCTCGGGATGGAACACTCCAACGCGCGACTCGATGTCGAAGGGTCGCAAGAAGTTGACGACCTGGGGTCGTGCGGCGGCCTCCGGTTACTTTGCGATTGGCTTTCGCGCCCAGTCGGGACGCAATCCAGGATCCGACTTCCCGGGCGGCTTCAAGTTCGGCGACAGTGGTCCAGGGGTGCGCGCGATGCAGGAGGACCTCGCTCGGTTGACCTACCTCGCGCCGCGCTTCGTCAACGGGTCGTTTGACTCTGCGACCTGGCAGGCAGTTGTCGGGTTCCAAGGGTATTCGCGGCTTGAGCGTAACGGCGTGGCTACGGCATTGACGGTCGCGTCGCTGATGCGGGCAGAGCGGCCTCAGGCGCGTCATATTGAAGGCGTTGCACACGTTGAGGTCGATCTCGATCGGCAGGTGATGATGCTCGTGCATGGCAGCGGAGTCGTGACTCGTCTGATCCACATCTCTAGCGGCATCACGGGGAACACGCCGGCCGGTTCGTTTACCGTGCTGCGGAAGGAGCGCATGAGCTGGTCGAAGCCGTTTAAGGCCTTCCTGCCCTATGCCTCCTACTTCTTCGAAGGGTTCGCCATGCACGAGTGGGCCGACGTTCCTGAGTACGCAGCCTCCCATGGTTGTGTGAGGATCCCAGCGGGCGATGCGGCTGCGGTTTACGCGTTCACGGAGTTTGGTATGCCCGTGATTCTCTACCACTCGTCCTAGGCCTACGCGCGCCGCCGTCCTTGAGCAAAGTGCTGTGGTGCTGGCGCAACGGCCCGCAGCGTGACACCTGCTGGAGAATGCTGAGGGAGTGCGCTTCGGTCGGGCGTAGCGAGCGGGCTCAGGTGGGTCGCGCGAATGTTGAGTTGCCGGTCCCGATGCTCGAGTGTGCCCTCCACCAGCAGTAATGGCTCGCTGCGTACGAGCAGGCGATGCTGCTCGTAGAGGTCGGGCATGATCACCAGGTTAAAGAGCCCGTACTCGTCTTCGAGGAGAAGAAAGACGATGCCCTTGGCACTGCCAGGGCGCTGTCGAGCGACGGCGAGTCCCGGGATTGTGATTGGTGTCCCATGGGGAAACTCGGAAAGCTGTCGACTGCTCACGACGTCACGAAGGGCTGGTCGAAGTTGGGCAATTGGGTGCTCGCGTACGGAGACACCGGTCGTGGCGTAGTCGGCAACCAAGAGCTCCCACGCACTCGGCATGGGTAGCGTCTCCGGAACCTCACCGAGCTGCAAATCGAAGGCCAACTGTCGCCCGGCAGGGTTGGTCTGCGGTCGTGTTGCAAGACCAAGTTCCCAGAGTAATTGCCGGCGAGGACCGAGTCGATCACAGGCTCCTGCTGCAATCAGTCGCTGCAATTGTGCAGTCGGTAGGTCGAGGCGGTTGGCGAGTTCCCTCACCGAGCGAAAGGGACCGCGAGCATGACGCTCTGCCACGACCTGCTCAGCATCGTTGATACCAAAGCCAATCACCTGTCGAAAGCCAAGGCGAACTGCAGACGGACTCTCACAGCTGGCCTCGACCATGGAGTGCTCACTATCGACGGAAAGCACCGCCACGGCACGGTGTTCGGCATCACGAATTAGCGTGGCGGGTGGGTAGAACCCCATTGGCTGCTCCATTAGGAGAGCACAGAGAAAAGCGGCGGGGTGGTGTCGTCGCAACCAGGCGCTCTGGTAGGCCAACAGGGCAAAAGCGGCAGCGTGTGATTTGGGAAAACCAAAAGCCGAGAAGGCGATGATCTGCTGAAAGACGCGCTGGGCAACGTGCTCGGGCACGTTGCGCTCGGCTGCGCCCTCGGCGAAGGCCAGCCATTGTGCTTCGATTGCGGCGCGGCTGCGACGCCGGCTCATGGCGCGTCGCAACGCCTCGGCCTCGCCTGGCGTAAAGCCCGCGAGCGCCTGTGCGACGGTTAGTACCTGGTCTTGGAAGATGATCACGCCAAGCGTCTCGCGTAGTGCCTCCTCAAGCAGTGGGTGCTCGTAGGGGATCGGCACTGTGGGATCGGCTCGACGTGCCAACCGTCGTTGAATATAAGGGTTGACTGCGCCGCCTTGGATCGGTCCCGGGCGAACCAGTGCGACCTCGACGACCAGGTCGTCAAGACAGGTTGGCTGCACGCGCAAGAGCGTCTGCATCTGTGCACGCGATTCGATTTGAAAGACACCGACCGTGTCTGCGGCTTGGATCTCGGCATAGACCTCGGCATCGTCGAGGGGCACGCGGGAGAGGTCGACTGTCTCGCCCGTGCTGCGGTGGATCTCGCTGACACAGCGTTCGACCGCGCTGAGCATGCCGAGCCCAAGCAGGTCGATCTTGAGGAAGCCAGCGTCGGCACAGGCATCCTTGTCCCACTGGCAGATCGTGCGTCCTGCCATTGCCGCCGGCTGCAGTGGCACCAGTTCACTGAGTGGTCGGTCCGAGACAATCATGCCGCCAGGGTGCTGCGAGAGATGGCGCGGCAGCCCACTGATCTGACGGCAGAGCGTGACAAGCAGTCGCAGGCGCGGGTCGTCGGCGCGTTCGCGTAGCCCTGGTACGCGGCGTAGTTCTTCGCCAACCGACTCTGCGCGCCAACCGTCTGAGGCCGCAGCAAGTCGAGCAATGTCGCCTGTCGGCAATGCCAGCGCTTTGCCAATTTCGCGGATCGCACCGCGCGCTCGATAGGTCGAGAAGGCACCAACTAAAGCCGCCTGCTGTGGCCCGAAGCGCAAATGAATCCGGCGAATCAGTTCGGCACGGATATCGCGTGGAAAGTCCAGATCAATGTCGGGTGTCGAGGCGAGCTCCTCATTGAGAAAACGGCCGAGTGAGAGCCGGCCAGCAACGGGATCAATATGCGAAAGCCCCGTCAGGTAGCAGACGATTGAGCCAACGCTCGACCCTCGCCCGCGGCCAGGTGGTAAGACGTTGCGTGCGGCATCATTCCCCCGCAGTTCCAGCGCTACGTCGCGTGCCAGTTCTAGGATCTCGTGGTGCAGCAGAAAGAAGCCAGCTAGCTGGTGGCGTTGGATCAGGGCGAGCTCGGTCTCGAGCCGCTCTTCTGCCTGCAGACGCCAAGGCGAGGAGCGGGAGTAGCGGCTATCGAGCTGTGCTCTACAGAAGCCTGCCAGCTCGTGATCGGCGTTGCCGGTTCGCGCTGGTGGTTGGTAGCCAAGGCTCTCCGTCAGATCAAAGCGACAGCGCTCGGCAATTCGGCTCGTTTCAGCAATTGCCTCGGGCAGCTCGTCAAAGAGTCGTGCCATCTCGGCCGGCGACTTGAGGACGTGCTCGCGATTGCCGCGCAGCGCGCTGGTGCAGGCATCGAGCGCGAGGTGGTGGCGGATTGCCACCAGTACGTCTTGGAGTGGGCCGCGTCGACGGAGATGCAGGTGCACGTTGTTTGTGGCAACAACGGGTATTTGACGCTCGCGAGCGAGTCGACTGAGGCGGCGCAACTCTGGTTCTGCACCTTGCTGAAAGGGGCGCTGCAGTTCGATCGCAAGTCGTACGGAGAAGGCCTCGAGCAGCACGTCTCGGCGACGTCGTGCAGTCGGGTCGTCAATGCCGACGAGGGCTCCCTGGCGGGGACAGCCAGTCAGACAGGTGAGGCCCTCGGCATGCTCCAGCACGCGCTGGAGCTGAACGCTCGGAGTGCACTCAACGGTGCCATCCTCCCGTCGGGTGCCTGCGTGAGCAGAGGTAATCAGCCGGCAGAGGTTCGTATAGCCGGCCCTGCTCTCGGCAAGGAGTACGAGATGAAACGCCTGACCTGCGTCCTCAACGGTCAGCTCGCAGCCGGTAATTGCCTGCAGCCCTGCGGCCTGTGCCGCATGGGCGAATGGCAGCGCTGCACAGAGGTTGTCGTGGTCCGTCAGGGCGAGTGCGGAGTAGCCAAGTGCCGAGGCGCGATCGACCAGCTCGTCGGGCTGAGCTACCCCGTCGAGAAAGGAGTACGCCGAATGACAGTGCAGCTCTACGTACGACGTACTAGCGCCCATGTCGCCACCACTGACCCGGGTTGCGACGATCCTCGAAGATTGTCTGCAGCTGTCCATCGGCGAGTGCCATGGAGAGGTAGCGTCGTCGGTAGGGCGTGCTCCACCAGCCCTCTTCCACGCGCCATTCCTCGCGCAACGAAAGCACCACCCGTCCGTCCACGCTGCTCGGATAGTGTCGCGCGTTGAGTGTCACGCGACAGCGTTGTGGTGCCTGAGAGGCGAGTCCCCGGAGAAGGCCACTCATCGAGCAGCCAGCCCGTAGCGCCGCTCGGGCAGGCGACTGGTCGGATCAATCGTAACGACGCGCAGTAGGGCGGCAGATCCAAGGGCCGAGCGGACCTGTGCAGCCGCACCGGCCAGGCGTTGCTCGCGTTCCATGCCGGCTGGGTCGAGCAACGCCAGCTGTTGTGCACCAGGGGCGAGTTCGGCAAAACTGATTGCGATCCGCTCGGCGGGTGCTGGTAGTCGTCGAGCCTTCTGCAGGAGCGCCAACAGCAGCCGTTGCTGATCACCACACGGCTCGCGCAATGGTGCCTCGCAGAGCCACGACTCGCCGGTGATCAGGCGTGCCTGCAGTCGCAGCAGGCGCGGTTCGGCCGCACCTCGCGCAGGATCATTAAGCAGGCGCTTGAGCAGCAGTTCGACTGCCTGCTCCAGCGCATGGTCAGTTGCAATTGGCTCGCCCGGCACGAGCTCGGCGCGGAGGAGTGGTGGGGGCTCACGTGGAGTGATGACGCCACCATCCTCGCCTCGAGCCATCTGCCAGGCACGCACGCCATCTGGACCAAAGCGATCGCGGACCGCTAAACGTTTGAGCGACGCCAGCCCGCCAAGTCGGTCGATGCCAACCAGACTCAACGCTTCACAGATCTCTGCTGGAGTACCGCCATCCTCGTGCAGTAGCACGACGGGTAGCGGTGCGATTGTCTCCTGCGCGTCGCCACGCCCGAGTATTCGTGGCCACCGACGGGCAAGTCGTGCTGCCATTAAAGCGGCAAAACGCGAAGGTGCGGCACCAATCTGCAGTGCCTCGTCGGGAGCAACTTCGTGCAGGCGTTGGAGAAGTCGTTGGGGACCGCCATAGAGACGTAGGCCGGGCTCGGCATCAACCAGAGCACGGCCACTGCCAATCTCCTCGACTGGCAGACCTAAGGCCGCGATGTCGCGGATCAGTCGCGCGGCTCGCACCTGCACTCCGACCGGGTCGGGTGGCACGAGCACGAGCCCTGGACAGAGTGTCAAGGCTGCGGATAGGCGCATACCACTGCGGACGCCACTGGCCTCAGCGATCGCGGATGGCAGGCCAATACGTGGCTCACCAAAGGGTGGAGGGCCGACTGCCACGGGCACGCCTAGCGGCTGTGGATGTGCGGCGAGTGCAACGCTCAGCGAGAGGCGTGGCAGGAGCAGGGCGAGCAGCATCCCCCCAGTCTAATCGAACATATGTTCGATTTCTAGTGAGGAGCGACATCCTCTGCCTGATCGGCTCGAACCTGCTCAATCAGCTTCTCAAAGGCCGCGTGTGGTTGTGCCCCCATTAAGAGATAACGCTCCTCAAAAATAAAAGCCGGCACGCCTGTAATCCCTGCTGCGTGTGCCTCTTCGGTGCACTGAATAACGTGTGCGCGGAAGCTCCTCGACTCGATTGCCTCGGCAACCGCTGCGGGCTCAAGACCGATACCAGTAGCAACCTCACTGAGCACGGCCGGGTCAGCGACGTCGCGCTCTTGCTCCCACATCGCGACCATCACGGCGTCGTGGTACTCCGCATGCAGGCCGACCGAGCGGGCAAGCTCGCCCAACTCCAACGCTAGGTGCGTGTTGGGTACGCGCTCAGGATGCGGCGCATACGTGAAGCCGCAGTCCGCAAACATCTGCGCCACGTTGGCGAAATGTTCGGCGCCGTACTTCGCCACCAGCTCGGAGCGCGGAATGCCCTTGGCGGGATACTCGGGGTGAAGATCCCACGGAAGCCACTCGATCTCGGCGTCGTACTCGCTCTCCAGCCAGCTTGCTCGCTCACAGGCCACCCGACAAAAAGGGCAGAGAAAATCCGAGACGACCTGTACCTGAAGTCGCTTACTCATGTCGTAGTGCCTGCCGAATCATTCTGAGCGCCTCCAAGATCGAGCATCAGTTGTCGCTCCGCGGCTACCCGCTGGCGGCGTCCATCGAGCACGCGCCGCAGCACTACTTGTATGGAACCGGCCACGGGAATCGCCAGTAGCGCGCCGATCACACCGAGTAGCGAAGCGCCGATAAGCACGCTGACGACGACGATGAAGGGCGAGACGTCGATGCTCTTGCGCATCACGACGGGCTGGATGATGTGGTTTTCGACGAACTGATAGACCACCGCCACCACGAGCATGATGATGCCGGCTGTCAGCGACGTTGTCAGCGCAACCAGCACGGCCACGATCGAGCCAATCGTGGCGCCAACCAGCGGAATGATGTCGAGCAACCCAACAAGCAGTCCGAGTGCCAGCGCAAAGGGAACACCCAAGACCCAAGCCGTGACGCCCGTCAGGGTGCCGGCGACCGTGGCGATAAAGAGCACTCCGGCCGTCCACCGCGCGATCGTCCCATTGACCTGATCAAAGACTTCCAGCGAACGCTCGGCATGGCCCGGTCGCAGTAGCTCGGTGATCGTGCGCAGAAAACGCGGAATCTCGAGCAGGAGAAAGAGCGTCATAAACAGCACCGTGAGGCTCTTGCCAAACCCGGTCACGACGGCTGTCGCGACCCCCAGCAAACTGCCAGCCTGTGCGGGCAACCTGCTCGAGTACTCCGAGGCTCCGTCGCTGAGTCGTTCAATCACGTTGTAGCGAGCGTCGAGCTCGCGAAACGGGCCCCAATGACGCAGCTCATCGAGCAGCAGAGGGGCGCGCGTCGCGAACGATCGCGTCTCCTCATAGAGCGGCGTCAGGAGCGCACTGAGGAAAGCGAGCATAACGATGATCACGCCGAGGACGACGATCACAGAGGCTACGCCGCGGCGATTGCCAATCTTGCGCTCCAGCAGCGTCACCAGCGGATTCAGTGCCAACGCCAAGAAGGCGGCAATCAGAACCAATTGGCCAATCGCACGCACCTGCCAGAAGACGTAGATCAGCAGCAGAAAGGCGGACACCGTCAGCATCACTCGGACGAGCGTACGAGTCGTAATCGTCAATTCGACGCGGCGCGGTGGTTCTGGAACGTGATGCACGACCCGAGTGTACCGTGCGGCGGGGTACGCTCCAACAGCAATGCGCGAACGCGACCTGACAGTAGTAACGGGAGGTTCGGCCGGAATTGGCTTGGCACTGGCGCGTCGTCTCGGGCGTCCCGACGGTCAACTGCTTCTGGTTGCTCGGGGTGCAGAGCGACTGGCTACCGCGGGCCGTGAACTCCAATGCGAAACGTTGGTCGCAGATCTCGCGACGGCGGAGGGCGTGACCGTGCTGGCGGCTCGACTGTCCGAGTCGCCTCGCATCCGACTATTGATCAACAACGCGGGCGGACCGTTTCGTACGCCGCTGCTCGATCACCACCCAGACGAGGCCTCGCGTGCGATCGATCTGCTCTATCTCGCCATGGTGCGCGTCACGGCAGCCGCCTGGCCCGGTCTCGTCCCGGCGCGCGGCTCAATCGTCAACGTCGTCAGCGTCGCGGGTACCGTCGCGACTGGCTCGGCGCCCCACTATGCGGCAGCCAAGCATGCTGCGATTGCGTGGTCTCGCGGGCTGAATGTGGAGGCTGCCGCCGTCGGGGTGCACGTCTTGACCGCAAACCCTGGACCAGTTGCCACCGCAGCCTTCCCACACGATCGTCTACGGAACCATCGCTGGTTGAGGCATGCAGTAATTACCGATGATCGCTGCGCCGAGACGATCGTGCGGGCGCTTGAGCGTCGGCGTTCCGAATCGTTTCACCCAGAGTGGTGGCGCGTCGCCGGCGTGGCGCAGGCGGTTGCTCCTGGCACGATGGCGCGCCTAGCGCGACGCTCGCGCGAACGCTTCGGCTAGCCGCGCGGCGCGAAGCCAATGCGTTTGCGTACGAGCTCAACCGTCGGCACGGCCAACGAGCGCGCGTGGTCCGCACCAATCTTCAGCAGACGAACAACTTCACCCGGGTCCGAGGACAGCTCGGCATGTCGTGCCTGCAATGGTTCGAGCAGCGTTACCACAGCCTCGGCAACATCTTTCTTAAAGTCGCCGTAGCCCTTGCCTTCGTAGCGTTCCTCGAGGCTGGCAATTGGCACATCGTCGATCGCGGACAGCAGCGAAAGCAGACCCGTGATCCCAGGCTTGTTTTCGAGATCTGCACGCACCACACCGTCCGAGTCGGTGACGGCCGACATTACCTTCTTGCGCAGCCGAGCAGGCGAATCGAGCAAGAGCAACGTGCCCTGCTCGGTGCCACCGGTGGTCGACATCTTCTTGGTGGGCTCTTGCAGGTCGACAATCCGTGCACCGGTTGGCGGTATCTGAGCCTGAGGGACGACAAACGTATCGCCGTAGCGTCCGTTGAAGCGGATCGCGATATCGCGCATCAGCTCGAGATGCATGCACTGTCTCTTATACACATC
>FLOH01000586.1_pt1 | contig 72651 bp, 69 predicted proteins | sample 756751 | NCBI WGS metagenome assembly FLOH01 (sample SAMEA4026879, study PRJEB14308) | marine metagenome | biome: coastal water; material: water | depth 74 m
CGGCCTTCCCGTCGATAACGCCCGCATGTTCGCCGCAGATCGGTGGATAGCCGCGATAACCGATTCAACGATTAACAGCCAAATTCCCGGCTCTTTCGTCTTGCAAACCATTCAAGACGTTTTCGGTTATCACGACCGGCAAATTCTCATACCCAAAGGCTCCCGCATCATTTGCAGCTACGACACGCTCGCGCAGTATGGCGAGACGCGCCTACCCAACAAATGCACCCGCATTTTGCGGGCCGAGGACCGCGCCGAAATTTTCGAAATCTCGTCTTATGCCCGCGACGCCCAGGGCGCAGCGGGCTTAGTCGGCGAAGTTGATAACCGCGTTTGGGAACGCTACGGCTCCGCGATTATCGTTTCCACCCTTTCCGCCTTGGCGACTGCCGGGACGGCTTATGTCGGAGGCGATGAATTATCCGCAGCCGGAACCGGAATGTCGGACTCGCTCGCCGAAGTCACCGCCAAAATCCTAGAGCAAACAATCAACCTTGAGCCCGTCATTCGCGTACCCAAGGGAACAATCATTTACATCAAGCCCGAGTCCGATTGGCGACTCACTGAGCCTCGCGCCGTCGTTCGCAAAAAAAGGACATAAAACCGTGAAACTCTCGCCCGTTTTCTTGGCTATTCCCTTGCTCGTTTTCTCTCTTTGCGCCAGCGCGCAAAGCGTCAACCCGCCCCAGGTCAACCAAACCGACGACGCTAACCCGGCAGACACATTGATTTCGGTGCAGACCGTCGCCGCCGTTCGCATGGCGTCCAATCCCGCGCCGCTTTCCGCCGACATGCCGGAAATAACCGCGCCGGAAACGACCCTTAAGCACAGCCCTATCCGCATCAACGGCTATATCCGGCAAGTCGAATACAACGGCCAAACCATCAACCAAATTTCTTGGACTTCCGTATCCGCGACGGTTGAAGACTCAAAGCGTGTTTCCGGCCTCTCCGCACCCTTCACAACGCAATTCCAGTACGACAACGACACCCTGCCGCCAAAGACGCCCCTAAGCGCCACAGGCGATAAACTCCTGCTTAATGAAGCAATCCGCGCCCTGTTCGACGTAGGCACGCCGGAGATCGAAAAACCGACCGACGAGGAAACCAGCGAAGACGGCAACACTCCCCAACCTCAAACACCACAGTCAAACGACATCGCCAGCGGTTACGAAAAATCGGATTACGTCGCTCCGGTCGAAACGCCCGAAGCCGCCGCCTTGCCCGTCGCCTACGGCGAAACAACGGACGGGTGTTCGCCGCGCATTGATTGGGATGCCGGAAACGTCAACGTTCAGACCGCCACCACCAAGACCGAGGGCGGCGTAGTAAGCACCACTGGCGAATGTTCCGATTCCGCCATCACCTACGCCATCAACCGCAGTTATGCGCGTTGCCCGAGCGACGAAATCAACGCCGACGAGGCCAAGGCATACCCGCAATATATCGCCTACTGGACGGACGGCGACGGCAGCAACCACGACCTAACCGACTGTCTCCCCGACTACGATCAATATTTTGACATTACCTCGACCACGGAAGGTTGTTCCGTTTCGGTCGACTTGATTAACAGCATCGTCACGCCCCGTTCTCGCGAAATCTATACCAACGCCGCCAACACCGAAATTGAGGTTTCCGTGTGCGCCGAGGGCGACGCCGAGACGATCCCCGTCACGTTCACGACAGACGGTTGCTCGATCAAACACGATTACGACGACGCCATGAGCTACAAGCTCCATCGCGCGTTTTACATACTCGACGGCATCGAAACCAACGCCCTCGGATGCACGGAAACCGGCGTTACTTACTCGCATGACAATATCCGGTTTATAAACGGAATCGCCGTTTGCAATTGGCTGGAAGACCCCGCCACTCTAACCGCCTACCCGCAAGATCGCATCCGAATCACCACCGAAGACGGCGACGCTTGGATTAGCGAATGCGCCCCAATCGAAGCCGCAGGAAGCCCGTTCGCCCTCACCACGGACAGTTGCGAATTTACGTTTTTCCATGACTTCGGCGCGGGCGTTTCCTACGGAACGCAAAAGACCTACTACGTAGCCGACAATGACGTGCGCGTTTACCTCACAAATTGCCAGCAGTCCCAGGCGACCTACCAACACCAACGCGAAGGCGGCGAGGTTCACGGTTGGCTTTACGCCGACCCGGCCAAGACCGCCCAGGAGTACACCGCCCTTTATATCGACACCGAATGGGGTCGCCGCGAAGTGGCAAACGCCACAATCGTGGCCAACACCCCGAATGTGCCTTACGTATACGTCTCTACCGGAACAGTCCAAACCGGAACCTCGATTTATGAAGGTTGCGAAGGGTATTATGAAACCGCCCTAACCGAGACTTACACACGACCCGACGCCACCACTTACCTTTTGGCAATCGGCCCAGGCGATCCCGCAGGCCCGCGCGACGTTTGCGACATCGTTGTAACCAATAAAACCATTCAAGTCGGCGCTATTTTCGGCTCAACCGGTTCGAGTACCGCTTGTCTCAAAGAATGGGGGGACAGTGAAAGAGCATATTCCGCAAAAAATTACATCGCTTATCGTCAACGGGCCGCGACCAAAACAGTAACCACCAACCATGAAACCGCCGAAGTCCTCTCCACCGTCCATTCTTGGGGGGGAATCACCAATGGCGGTTATATCCGCGCCCCCGCTTGCTTCGGCTCCAATCAGGCCACGCTCAACACCGAATATATTAGCAACTGGTGGTTCTATACCGGGTACGGAAACCCGCAAACCAAACTTCACACTCTCCCTACGGACTGGTAAGCGGGCGCGAAATGGCCAAGGCACATTTCCCGAAGTCATCTCCGGCAGTGGACGGCAAGCTAAAGGCGCTTGCCGCCCACCTTCTTTCGGGCGGCGTTGAAGAAATCGTCGCCAACCACCCCGGCGAACTGATCCAATTTCGCCGGAACAGCAAGAAAAAATACATCCGCGACGGCGCTTTGACGTTCGACTATTGGAAGGGCTTAACCCATTCGCTCGCTAACCGCATGGGAAAGCCCATACCGCCCGAACGCCTCGACCTTCAACTTTCCACCACCCTACCGGGCGGGCATCGTTTTGAGGCGTTGCTAGGGCCTTGCGTAGGCCCGCCGGACGAAAAGCGCGGCTTAAGCGTCTCTATCCGCGCAATCAATCCAAACCGACCGACCCTTGGCGATTACGGCCTAGCCGACCCCGCGCCGGAAACCGTCGCCGAGGCCGACAACTGGCGGGCCATGCCCCCCGAAACCGCTATCACCGAAATGGTGAAAGCGGGCCGTAACATCATCGTTTCGGGCGGAACATCGACCGGCAAAACCACCTTTCTAAACCTCTTGATCGAGCATATCCCCGACCATCACCGCGTCTTGACGGTTCAGGACACCGCCGAACTGGAAGTGAAGCATACGGACGCAAATCACTATTTCGGCCCGCGCATTCCCCACCCGACCGGAATCACCTACGGCGAGATTTTCGATCACCTTATGCGTTCCCGACCGGACATCATCATCGCGGGCGAAGTCTCCGAAATAAATGTCCTGAACACCATCAAACTCATGGCGACCGGCCATCGCGGATTTATGACCACCATCCATTCGTCAAGCGTTGGCGAAGTCCTTAACCGCGCCTTCCAAAAACGCGGAAACACCGCAGGCCATCAATTCATTGATCTAACCGCCACGCTTCACGAGGAAATCGACCTAATCATTCAGCTTGTCCGCGATCTATCGACCGGCAAACGCCGAATTGTCCAAATCTATTCGCCAACCCTCGACCACTGGTTTTACGGTCGCCCTGCCAACTTCGAGGAAGCCAAATGTACGCGCCCGCCCTACGCCCGTTTCTTGCCCTCCTGGTCTTAGTCCTCGGTCTTGCGGCCACCCACGCCATCCTTTGGCAATGGATCGGCTTTAACCCGACCGTCCTTCCCCACTGGAAACAGCTACTTGATTTTGTACTCGAAAACCGCAGCTTGCCCGAACCGTTCGTTTACTCCCTCGCGGGCGGTTACGGGGCGGTAATCGTGCTGGCGATAATTCCGCAATTCTTTATTCGCCAGACCGGATACGGTGACGCACGGCGCGCAAACCGCCGCGACATCAAGACCGCGCTTCTTGCCGATCAACCCGGCGTCGTTTGCGGCGCAATACGTCAAAACGTTTTGGCCTATTCCGGCCCCCGCACTTCCGGCGTAATCGCGCCAGCCGGAGCGGGTAAATCGGTCGGAATGATTTTCCCGACCGTCGTTAATCTCGACGCCAGAACGTCCGCGATTATCCACGATCCAAAACACGAAATTTTCGACGCAACCGCCAAGTGGCGCGCAAAGATCGGGCCCGTATTCCGCTTTTGCCCAACCGATCCGACCGCCGATTGCTGGAACCCGTTGAACGGCCCCGACCTTCCCGAGAATTTCGGCGACCTTCAAACTTACCTCGACATGATAAACGCCGTTTTGTTCCCAACGAACAGCAAGGAAAGCGGGGAAACCCATTGGCTAATCGCCGCCTCCGCCGCGACGAAGACCGCCACTCTCTTTAACATCCTTTCCGCCCGAAACTCCGACGCCTCAACGGCGTTCTCGCAAATTTACGCATGGTTCGCCCACGCCGGACAAGGAGACGCCTACAAGGACGCGAAAGACCCCGTGGGAAGCTGGCTAATCGACAAAGCCACCGAGGCCGTAAACGCCGGATGGCCCGACGCCATCGCCGACGGTCTTTTCGTCCTGGCCCAAAAAGATAACCGCGAACGGGCAAGCGTAATTTCAACCGTCCTAACCCGGCTGGAAATGTTCGCAAACGAGAACGTTGCACAGACAACCGGACATTCATCGTTTTCGCTTCGCGACGTCCGCGAAGGCAACCGGCCCATTACCATTTATCTCGACTTGCCCGAAAACGTCCGCAAGTCAATGTCGCGCCTAAGCGGCCTTTTCCTTCAATGTCTGGCAAACCAAACCCTTTCTTATTCCGAGCGAAAATCGCACGAAATCAATAAGGTTTGTTTCGTTCTGGACGAACTGCCCGGACTGCCACCCATCGAGGCTATCGAAGCCATCCCTGCGCGAGGGCGCGGCCTTGGTGTTTGGGGCGTGTACGCCGCCCAATCCTATAGCCAGATTTACGACGCTTTCGGCAGAGATCGAGGCAAGGTCATAACCGAACTTTTTACTTACCTTGTCGTGCTTCAACTGAACTCGCCCGACACCCAAGAAGAAATTTCCAAGGCTATCGGCGACTACACCCGCAAACGTTCCTCTCATTCATATTCAGGAACCGCCGCAAGTCCCCTGGGCCGAGAAGGTGAACAACAATCTTTGGAAGCCGCACGCCTCATTCGACCGGAAGAACTCGGAAACCTCAAACTCGGAGAATGCATCATCAGCGTTCAAGGCTCCAAAACAAGACCCATCGCCTGTAAGACCGCTTACCACGTCAAGAAATTTCGAGAACGATTGACCCTTTAATTCCCTATGACCGCTTAACAGCCAAAATCAATATCTTGTAATGATCGCGAGCTGAAAAAACACAACATCTAGAAAAACACGTTTTACCGATCGGAGAATATCAAGAATGCCGTGGGGAAAGCCTTCCCCTCACTTCAACCCGGCCCGCCATCGAGCGGGCCGGTTTTGCGTTACCCCTTCAAGCGGGAGGATTCTCCCGCAACGCCCTCTTTTCAGAATTCCGGCCGGAACGAGCCGCCGTAACGCGCTCTCTCGCGCGCCGTTCGCGGCGCCGATCCGCACAGTCGCCCGCTCCGCTAACCACAAGTCCGGTACGATCTCTGGGGTGGCTGCCATCTACAACCGGCACGCCGACATCGACGAGCGGCGGAAGGTTTTGGAGAACTGGGAAGGCCACCTTCTCGATATCATTTCGAAGGAGGGCTGAATTGGATGATATGGTCGGCAGGATCGCCGTAGGTATCCTCTGAGCCAATTTCCGGCGAGACTAAGCGCATCTCGGAAACCGGCTCAGTGACAGATGAATCCTCCACGATCGCGCCTGTCTCGCCAATTTTGCCATCCTGCGAAGCTTCAGGAAGATTCCGCGCGTTCATTTTGGGTTCGACGAACGACTCGACGCTTCAGCTTATTGCCTGATAGCGGTCGTCGTTTTATGTCGGTCTGAATTGCCGCTGTTGTGAAGGGTTGTCGGACACCTGCCGTTGCGAGGCGGTTGCGTCTGTGACGGACGGCAGGTGTCGGACAAGCCTTCACATATTCGGCCCTGCGACACTCCTCTAGGAAACGACCGCTTTTCCCCCGAAGAAGGCTTTTAGGTCCGCTCGGTATCCAATGCCCGACCGTATTTGAGAACGGTGTGAAAAAACTTTTCCTGGACCTTGGCCGGGGACCAGTCGCAACGGGTGGTGATACCAATCACCCGGCCGGGCCGGGGAAGGGAGTAGGGAATGACGGCCAAAAGGCCCATCAGTTCTTCGAAGGCAATTTGTCTGTGCGATGAAATGGCGACCCGATTGGCCCCCATCAATAGGGCGCGGACCGTCTCATAAGAATGAGCCTCAATCGTGGAGTCAGGACGCAACCCACCCCGCTCAAAAATCGCATCGCAGGCGATTCGCACCGGCGTTCCATGAGCCGGGACGATCCATTCGTAGGCCACGAGATCCTTCAAACTTACTTCGGATAGTTTCGTCAGCGGATGGTCGGCGTTGACCACAATGGAAAAGGGGTCCCAGAACAGCGTTTCTTCACAGACATCCTCGGCTGGGGGCGGATTGCGCAAAGCACAAACCAGCATGTCGAGCCGAGCGTGACGCAGATCGGTCAGCAGCATTTCGTATTTCCCGTCGACGATCTCGACCGAGGCGTTGGGAAATACTTCGTGAAACGAACTGACCAATGGCGGCATCAGGATTGTTCTTGCAATCCCCAGGGCGCCGACCGAAATCCTTCCGGTAAACTCACCTTCAGCCGCCTTCATTTCATCCAGGCCATATTCGAACTCGCGAAAAGCGACGGCGAGTCGGCGGGCCAATTCGGCACCCTTTTGATTGACCGACAGCCCGAGTGCCGTGCGCCGGAACAAGGGACGCCGCACCAAGCTTTCAAACTCCCGCGCCGAACGGTGTAGCGAAGGTTCTGAAATCGAAAGGTCTCGGGCGGCTGCCGAAAAAGATACCGCTCCGGCGGTGGCGAGAATGGCCCGTATCTGGGTGCTGGTGACTTTCCTACCGAGCGTTCCCCGTGACGAAACGGAGGCACGGCTCCGGGCGCTCCCCACCTCCGAGATTGCACCATCGACCTCTGACAACAAACGCTCAACCCGCTTAAGGAAATTCGTACCGTTTTGGCTGAGAAAGCTGCCAGTAGCCTTGCGTTCCAGAAGCCGCGAGCCGACCTCCTGTTCCAGCGCCGAAATAGCCTGAGTCACGGCCGGTTGCGAAAGCCCAATCGTCCGGGCGGCACCACTCACGCTTCCGCACTGCGCCGTTGCCTCAAATGCGCGAAGCCGCCGCAGATTCGGTATGGCATATTCGATCATTCGCCACGCCCCCAATTGCGCCAATTCGGTCCGATCCGGATGACAACGATGCCCGTTCGGAACTTTTCGCGCTATAGCTATTATCCGCAATGTCGCCGGTGTTCGCGTTCCCCCTATCGTGCATTTTCCGATTGTAGCAAAAACTTATGAGTATTGCCAAAGTTCCGATTAACGGGTCGTTCCCTTTTCGTAGGAGAATCTAAATAGGGGAAAAAGCATCAACTCCAAAAAAACAAAAAGCTTCGAAAGACTACTCTTGCGTTTTCTTATTGGGAGAGAGGAATCAAACATGACGTATGCACCATTCTCAATAAGCCGCCGTAGCTTCCTTGCAGGAACGACGGCGGTAGCCGCCTCCACCTTGACCGGCAGTCTTGGTCGACCGGCGTATGCGGCTGATTACCCGGCACAAAACTTAAACGTAACCGTTCCGACGGGACAAGGCGGTGGCGCCGACAGGCTTTCGCGGACCTTCTTCGACACTTGGAAGAAACACCTCGGCGTTGGCTACAAACCCGAATTCTTTAAGGGCGCGGCGGGTCAGATCGGCTATGAGCTTTACATGCACAAGCGCCCCCACGACGGCCATCACTTGCTGTTCGGCAATATGGGCGCTGAAATGATCATGTATGCGCTTCAAAATCCAAATTTCAAATACCCCGAAGACTACCATTACTTCTGCGGAATCGACATCGACAGTGTCGGTATGTGGGTCCTCGGAGACAGCCCATACCACCACATCGACGAGGTCATTGAAGTGGCTCTGAAACGCCCAGTGACCGTTGCCGTCAGCCGTCTTCCCCATCCCGGAACGATCGGGCTTATGGCCCTGGCCGAGGCCACCGGGGCACAGTTCAATATCATTCCCTACGGTGGCGGAAATCCACAGACCGTTGCGGTCATGAACAAAGAGTGCGAGGTCGGCGGCGGCGGCGTTACCGGATACCAGGAAGGTCGGCGGGTTCTTGTCGTCTTCAACCAGGAAGAGTTCGCCTTGTCGGGCAAGCCGAACTATGGCACCCCGGTCCTGGCCAACAAACATTTCGGCACCAACATCCCCGAGGTCTACTCGAACCGTGCGTGGGCGGTCCACGCTGACTGGGCCGACGCCCATCCCAAGGAGTACGAATTCCTGGTGACCACCGCGGCCAAGGTGTTCACCGATCCCCAGTTCAAGGCCGACATCATCGCGAGAAAAGACCCGCCTTGGGACATCATGAGCTACAAGAATCCCGCCCAGTGCAAGACATTTGCACTCGGGATGATGGAGATGGCCAAAAAGTACAAGACCCAACTGACCAAAAAGGGTTGATCGGCGGCCAATGTTGAAAGGCTTATGCTCAAATGACCTCCCCGACGTCTAATTTAAACTCCGGCACCGAGCGAAAACCGCTTGGTGCCGATCTTTTCATCCCTGCGCTTGCCGGGGTGTTCACCGTCTATTTCCTGATCTCGACGGCTCACCTTTCCTGGGAGGCGCGGATTAACGGAATGATGATCGGATATACGCTCCTGGCTTTTATTGCGTTTCATCTTCTGCGGATTATTCGCCGGCTGATTTCAGGACAGGCTAGTCTCAGGCTGGGCAGCATCGTCAGCCTCACGATGGAAAACGGGCAGCGGCTCGCAATTCTGGCCCTCTTCACGGTGTATGTCTTAACGATCGATTGGATAGGCACGACGTTGGGATTGTTCCTGACGTTGTTTGCCAGCATGTGGATTCTAGAGGTGCGCTCTTGGCGAACCCTTTTCGGGGTATCCGCGGTGACGTCAGGCATCGTTTACGTTCTTTTCATCGGGTTCCTAAAAACGCGCCTGCCACAAGGGCCGGTTGAGAACCTGCTCACCCTGTTGCTTTCGTAGGATCGCCGAAAATGGAAATGATGAACCCCTCAATGTTTTGGGAGTTGACGGTCCACGCATTTTCTCTGTGGTGGGTCATCGTACCGGCGGTTCTGCTCGGCATCGTCGTCGGGGCAATTCCCGGTTTCAGCGCGCAAAACACTCTCATCATCACTCTGCCGTTGACGTTGGCCATGGATGTCAATATCGGGCTCGCATTCATGGTTTCGCTCTATTGCGCATCCCATCTGGGCGGCGGAATTCCGTCGATTCTCGTCAACATGCCGGGAACCGGCGGTCATGTGGCAACGACGCTCGACGGATACCCTATGAATTTGCAGGGCCGCGGACAACAGGCGCTCGTTCTTTCTTTTGTGGCATCCGTGGTGGGCGGCTTGATTACCAGTGTTGCAACCGTGCTCCTGATACCTTGGCTTTCCCAGATGGGGCTTTACCTGCGCAGCGTCGAGATGGTCGTGGTCATGGCTTTCGGCCTTGTCCTCATCGCCGCCATCGCCACCGACGACTTGGTCAAGGGAGTGATATCGGGGCTCTTCGGGCTCATGCTCGGGGCCATCGGCACCGATCACATTTACGGGACCCCGCGGGCAACATTCGGTTTTCTCGAACTTTACGATAGCCTTCCGCTCGTCCCGGTTCTCATCGGTCTGCTTGCTTTGTCGGAAGCTTTCGTGATGGTGGAACGGACGTTCATCATCTCGAAAGACAATATCAAAGAGGTTAAGGGCGCGCGGTGGGAGCAGACGTTTGAGGGCTTCCGGCTGAGCATCAAATACTGGTGGCAACTGGTGTGGACGGCTTTCCTCGGACTATTGATCGGCATCGTTCCGGGGGCCGGAGCCAGCATATCATCCTTTGTGGCATACGCTCAGTCGCGTGTCTTCTCGAAGACACCTGAGCTTTACGGCACGGGCCACCCACCTGGCGTCATCGCTGCCGAAGCCTCGAATAATGGGACCACTTCCGGTACTCTTGTACCCCTGATGGCGATCGGCGTCCCCGGGGGCACCACAGCCGCGGTCATGATGGTGGTGCTCGTTTCGCATGGAGTCACCCTGGGTCCCCGTCTGTTCACGGAGACACCCGAACTGGCCTATGGCGTTTTCTTTGCCATGGCGGCGTCCTACGCGATCATGCTTCTCCTCATCCTCCCGTTGGCCAGATTCATGAGCAAGGTCGTCCTGGTGCCGACGCAGGTGCTTGTACCCCTCATTGTCGCCCTGACGATCATCGGTTCATATGCCAACCGTGAATACATCTTTGACATGTACTTGGCGCTGCTGTTCGGCGTTATCGGCTACATCGCCAGGCGAACCGACTACAACGTTATCGGCATGGTGATCGGCGTTCTGCTTGGCCCGCTGTTCGAAGCGTATCTCCTGCGTTCGCTCCGACTGAGCATGGGCGACATCACGACCTTGTTTTCCTCGCCCATCGGAAACACCCTGTGGGTGCTTCTGGTGGTCACAATGCTCTTTCCCTACGCACGATCGAAAATGCAGGAACGGCACCGACAAAAACAAGCCTAGGCCGAGGAGGAAAAACCATGACGTCTACGCATTTAGCCAAAAATCTTCGTCGGCTATCGCACGTCGATCTCCCAGGCGGGGGACAGATTACCATCAGCGGGAACCACGCCTTCATCGGCCATATGGATCCGCCTTTCGGAACCAGCATCGTCGATGTCAGCGACCCTTTGCGGCCCAAGATAGTTACCACGCTTATGCTGGAAAACGACGAGTCGCATACCCACAAGGTTCGAGTTTGCGGCGACGTGATGATCGTGAATGTCGAGCAGTACGATCGACATGCATTGCGCCGTGGTGAACAAATCAACCAGGCGGAGGCCGACCTGACAAGCAAACTTGGTCGCCCCCCAACCGACGCCGAACTTGCCTCCGATCTCGGCGTTTCGGAGGCGCTGATCCCAAAGGTCAGGAACTTCGTAGCGAACGGCTACAAGGATGGCGGTTTTAGGATCTATGACATTTCCGATGTTGCCCGGCCAAGGGAACTCGTCCACAAACGCACTTTCGGAATGGGTGTCCACCGCTTTGACGCCGATGAGGAATTTGCCTACATCTCGACTGAAATGGACGGATTTTTAGGCAATATCCTCGTCGTCTATTCCCTGGCCGATCCGGCACAGCCGGAAGAAGTTTCGCGATGGTGGATTCCGGGCCAGCATATCGCGGGCGGAGAGGTCCCGACATGGTCGGGTTACGGCCATCGCCTTCATCATGCCATGCGCTTCGGCAACGAACTTTTTGCAGCCTACTGGCACGCGGGAGTCCGAATCCTCGACGCCAGCGACATCCGCGACCTCAAGCTGAAAGGCGAATTCGAATACCATCCGCCGATCACGGTCCCGTCACACACCATTGTGCCGGTACCAGTCCGCCACAATGGAAATCAAATTGCAGTTGTGGTCGACGAGGAGATGGAGCACATAAAGGGTCAACTCCACGCCGGTCTATGGTTTTTCGATATTGAAGATCGTGCCGAGATCAAGCCAATTTCGGTTTTCCATCTTTCCGAGCGCGATTCACCCTTCGCGGCCTCCGGATTGCGTTTCGGTGCGCATCAGTTCCAGGAACATGTGAACGGCGATATCATCTATTGTGCTTGGTTCAGCGGTGGCCTGCGCATGATCGACATCAAGGACCCCGCGGCACCGACCGAGGTCGGCTGGTTCATCCCAGAACCTCCGGCCGGCTACGCCGCACCACAAAGCAATGACGTTTTCGTCGATGAGCGCGGTCTCGTATACCTGATCGACCGCAACAACGGCTTGGATATTATGGAGCCCTCGATCTGAGCGGCTTCGCGTCAATCATCGGAGTTTATTCCAAGGAACCTTCAAATGCCAACGAACGCCCAAGGCCATGCCATACGTGAAGAAATTGGCCTGCGTGGTAATCGCGTCGAGGCTGGTGCGTCTATAGCGGTCGCGGAGACATCGGCCGGAAAAATCCGCGGTTTTATTCGCAACGGTAACTACACGTACAAGGGAATCCCTTACGGCGATACCACAGCCGGACGGAATCGGTTTCTGCCACCGGTACCTGCGCCCTCATGGACAGGAACACGATCGTGCATGACGTGGGGGCCGATTTGTCCTCAGGCCCCAAGAATGGGTTCGGATGTTCGCGACGAATCGTACCGCGAAGAAGAATTCCTGTTCGAGTGGAACAACGGCGTTCAGGATGAGAACTGTCTTTGCCTCAACGTCTGGTCACCCGGAGTGCGGGACGGGGGGAAACGGCCTGTGATGGTGTGGATTCACGGCGGCCATTTCGCCGTTGGGTCAAGCCAGGAGCTTAATTCGTGCCACGGCGAAAACCTCTGTCGTCGGGGCGATGTCGTTGTTGTCAGCCTCAACCACCGACTGAACGTATTCGGTTTTCTCGATCTTTCACGTTTCGGCGAACCCTATGCCGCATCGGGAATCGTCGGCATTCTCGACATCGTTTTGGCGCTGAAATGGGTCCGCGACAACATTTCGGAATTCGGTGGTGACCCGGAAAACGTGACAATCTTCGGTCAGTCCGGTGGCGGCGGTAAGGTGACGACCCTGATGGCCATGCCTTTGGCGCAAGGCCTGTTCAACAAAGCCATCGTCCAAAGCAATTGCGCGCTGAAGCAGATGCCCCGCGACCTTTCGGCAAGGGTAACGGCGGAGGTCCTCTCGGCGCTTGGTCTGGACCGATCGCGCGTCTCCAATTTGCACGACCTTCCCTTCAGCGACCTCGTCGAGGCCGAGCAGGAGGCCATGCAAAAACTCGCCCTGCCGGTCAACCCGGCGAGGCGCAACTACCGTGTCCGGTGGGAGCCGGTTGTCGACGGGAACATCCTTCCGGACCATGCGTTCGATCCCGTTGCACCGGAGGTCTCCGCGAATGTTCCCTTGCTGGTTGGGACAACGCTCAACGAATTCGTTAATGGAATCGGTCATCCCGAATTCGAGGATGTCAGCGAAGCGGAAATGATTGAGGACGTCCGAAAATACTTCGGCGAACCCGGGGACCGAATTCTCGTGGCGTTCCAAAAGACCCATCCGGGTGCGAAACCTTTCGATCTGTTCTCCAGAATGTACGGTGCCACCGTGCGCCAATCGGCCATCAATCAGGCGACGCGCAAGGCTGCGCAAAATGCCGCACCGACTTTTCTCTATTGGTTCTGCTGGCAGACCCCGGTTCTGGACGGCAGGCCGCGCGCCTATCACAACGCCGAACTACCTTTCGTCTTCGACAACACGGATCTTTGCGCCGCGATTACCGGCGGCGGAGAGGAGGCACGGGCACTGGCCGCCAAGGTTTCCGATGCCTGGGTCGCCTTCGCCCGCAGCGGAAACCCCAACCATGACGGCCTGCCGCATTGGCCAGAGTTTTCGCCGGACACCGTTCCGACCATGATTTTCGACCGGGTCTGCGAGATGAAAAACAACCCGGACGGAGAGGAGCGCGCCGAAGTTGGCGAGGCCTGAAAACGGGCGTTAAAAAGACGCGCGTTTCCAATAGCACAGGATCCGTTGCTTCTACAGAGGCTCGCTACGAGACTGGCAGGACGTTAAGGCGTCTGCTCTGGGTCTTGGCCGTGTAAAAACGTTCCCGCAAATCTCGATTATGTCGCTTGGTTCGACGGGTCGGCGTCGGATCCAGCATTCGGGCGTTTTCGCCGCAGTCACGTCTATATCGGGTTGTTTCACGGTCGGTCGGGGTTTGTCAAATTAACTCCTGAGTGATTGCATGTTCGCCTGATACGATCAGCGTATGCAGAAAATTTCATACCGACGTCACCGTTTCCATCCCGATATTATCCGTCAGGCTGTTTGGCTCTATTTCCGCTTTACCATGAGCTTCCGCGATGTTGAGGATCTTTTGGCCGAACGCGGCATTGATGTTAGCTACGAAACGGTTCGTCTGTGGGTTTTAAAATTCGGACACGCCTATGCCCACCAGATCCGAAAACGCCGCTGCCCCGCGTTCGACGTCTGGCATTTGGATGAAGTTTTCGTGAATATCCGTGGCAAGCAGATGTATTTGTGGCGGGCGGTTGATGGCGAGGGCACGGTCATGGACGTCTTGATCCAAAAGCGACGGAATAAGCGGGCCGCCTCGAAACTTATGCGGAAATTGCTGAGGAACCAAGGCGTGCGTCCGACGCAGGTTGTGACGGACAAGCTGAAATCTTACGGTGCGGCATTCAGGGATATAGGTCTGGAGTATCTGCACGAAACTGGCCATCACCTGAACAATCGAGCAGAAAGTTCACATGTGCCAATACGGCGACGGGAACGAAAGATGCGGCGGTTCAAGTCGCAGGCTTCGGCTCAGCTATTCCTCACGACTTACGGTTCTATTTACAATCTGTTTAACGTCCAGCGTCACCTCATCTCCCGTCGTACGCTACGAGCTTTCCGCAACCAAGCAATGACGGAATGGCAAACTGTGACGATGACAGCGTGAGCCGCACGGGTCTGGAGTTTCTGCTTGGCCGGCTCAGGTTAAGTTGACAAGCCCGCTGTGGACCCGAAAGAGCGCCGCGCGTTGCAGGTCCTGGACCGCGCACGGGATTTTTCCTGCAGGGTAAATTCGGGCCGTCCCTGTCGTTCCGGCCGGAAAGGTTGTTTCCCAAAAATATAAATTTGTGTTGTCCGCCACGGGGCCTATTTCACCTCCAATAAAGCAAATAAATTCTTTACGTGTTACGTAACATGGATTATATTGGAGGCCATTATGATTAAGTCATTTGCTGACAAAAAAACCGAAGCGTTTTGGAACGGCGAACGGGTGCGGCAATTTCATGCCGTCAAAAGGACCGCCTATCGCCGTCTCGATTTCTTGAACGAGGCAACAAGGCTGGAAGATTTGCAGCGCGTACCCGGTCATCGCTTCGAGGCGTTGTCGGGTAAACGCAAAGGACAGTATAGCATTCGAATCAACGACCAGTGGCGGGTGTGTTTTGGCTGGCAAAAAGATTTGACCAGCCAGACGAAGGGAACGCCCGGCGATCCGATTTTAGTGGAGATCGTCGACTACCATTAATGACCAACGGAGATAGACCATGAGGAAACACACGCCAATTCATCCAGGCGAAACCCTCAATGAGGATTTTTTGAAGCCGCTAAAAATGAGCGCAAGGGCGCTCGCCGCGCATATCGACGTACCCCCCAATCGGATTACGCGGATAATCAAAGGCGAGACGGCCATCACCGCCGATACAGCGGTAAGACTTGAGCAAGCGTTCGGCGTTTCGGCAAAGGTTTGGTTAGGGTTACAGGCGCAGTACGAACTAATAAAAACCCTCGCAGCGGCCAAGGGCCGGAAGAAGATCAAACCGCTTCTCGCGGCCTGAGATAAACGCCATGAAAAACGAAGCCCTAGTGGACTGTCCGAGACATATGGGGCGCGCTCCTTTCCTCTGTTGCCCGTGGACTACTGGCCCCAGCTTCGAAGCCGTGGCATGAAGAATGGGCGGAACCTATGGCCGATAACTTGACAATTCCTTACACGGCATTCTTTGCCCCGGCGCAAGTAAGGCAAATAGGTGTGTATTTCATGCTGATTCGGGCAATAAACGCCGAAATTGTGCGGCGTCGATATAAGCCATTGATAAATAACATAAAAAATGAAAACACCGTAACGTAAGTCAAATGAAGAAACTTACACAGTATTTTACACATGTTTGAAAAATTATAGAAAAAGATGTTATTTATCAACGCATTAACATAAGGTGCATCCGGCTCATAACCTGAAGGCCGTAGGTTCAAATCCTACCCCCGCAACCATCTTAATTTGCTCGGCAAAGTCCCGGTCCTTTTGGCCGGGACTTTTCTGTTCGTTACAGATGCTTATGATGCCCGCAAGCTCGCCCTTTAGGTCAATGCGCAGGGTGCCGTCATCGGGCGTAAGACGCACTTCATCGATCAAGGTCCGGATGATCTCGAAGGCTTCATGCTTGGCCTGGGGATCATCGAGAAGATCTGCCAACCGTGCGATTTTGCGCCGATAGAGTTCCGCCATGTTGGGGTGCACGACGGGAAGGGGAGCATCCGCTTGATTATCAATCTCGGTCGCGAGATGATCGCGGGAGGTCTCAAGCTCCATAATTTTGGTATTGAGAGCCATGGCATTGGCACCTTCGGCAATGGCCATGACCAACTTGTCGATCTGGCGTTCAATGCGGGTGAGTTCCTGCTTCATGACCTCAACGTCACCGCTCTGATCCTTGTACAGACGGTTGAGTTCATCCGTGAACTCTTTGACGAAGACTTTGAACAGGTCCGGATCCATTAACTGCTGTTGAAGGGCATCGAGGATAATGGTCTCGAGATGATCCCGGCGAACGTTGAGGCGGTTCGAGCAGGTTCCCTTGTTGCGCGCCGTCGCACAGCCAAACAGGTTGGCGCTGAGCTTGGAATAACTGCCCCCACATGCGCCGCATTTAATAAGACCGGAAAGCAGGTATTTAGGCCGTGTGCGTTCCCAGAACGGGCGGTCCTTCGTAGCGTCCGGCCGTGTGTTCTTTTTGACCTTGAGTTGCCGCGCCTTGACCGTATCCCATACGTCTTGGGGCACAATACGTAAGTCTGGAACATCGTGGATGATCCATTCTTCGGGTGGGTTCTGCTTTGAAATACGTTTTTCTGTATCCGGATTTTTGGCGTAACGCAGTCTATTCCAAACCAAGCGGCCGACATAAAGCTCGTTGTTGAGAATACCGGTTCCCCGCGATGTGTTTCCGTTGATGGTCGATGGTCCCCAGTCTTTTCCTGATGGCCCGGGGATTTTCTCATCATTGAGAGCGAACGCAATCTGACGCGGAGAGTTGCCTGCTGCGTAATCCTTATGGATCCGAACAATGACCTGCGCCTCCACTTGATTAATGCGCCGAGCGCCGCGATCACCCTCTGTACCTGGAATGACGTCATAACCATAAGAGTTGCCGCCGCCAGAAAACCCAGCCTCAACACGACCCCTTAGGCCGCGCCGAGTTTTGTCCGCCAAATCCTTTAAGAATAAGGCGTTCATGGTGCCCTTGAGTCCAACATGTAAATCTGTGATTTCGCCCTCGGAAAGCGTGACAAGTTTAACCCCGGCGAACGTGAGGCGCTTGAAGACTCCGGCGATGTTCTCTTGATCACGACTGATGCGGTCCAAGGCTTCTGCGACGACGATGTCAACGCGCCCGGCCATGCATTCGGTCAGCAGAGATTGAATGCCGGGCCGCAACATGGTGGCGCCGCTGATAGCACGGTCGTCGTAGACCTTGGCTTGCCCATAGCCTTGCGCCTCGAGCCAAGATTGGCAGATGCGGACTTGGTCCTTGATTGATGCGTCGCGTTGATGGTCTGAGGAATATCGGGCGTAGATGACGGCACGCATGTTAGGTCTCCCGTTCCAGCACGCGTTCGACTTCCGTCAGAAGCCGGAGGGCCAGGTCAAGTTCGCGCGGCAAGCCGTCAGATTCAAACTTGGCGATGCGGTTTTGCATATACTCAACCGCAGCGTCGCCAAGGCGTTCCACCAATTCCTGGGCCGATTGTGATAACTCAACGTCCATGTCTCGACCTTTTCCCATCTTTGGCATGTTGAAGTTTCCGGTGAAGGTCCGCAAGGGTGGTTTGATACGAGACGCAGGCCTTGCTCGTGTTCTTCTGAATGTAATAGCGTTCCGTGATTGCCAGAGAAGAATGCCCCAACATATCAGCAGCGATCTGCACGTTTTCAGGATCCTCTGAGGCAACTGTGGTTGCAAAGCAATCGCGAAACAGGTGCAGATTGACGGAATGTCCCAGCGCGTCCTTGGTGCGGATGGCGACGCGGTCATAAATGGCGTCGGAGCATAAAGCCCCTCCCTTGCATGATGCCCAAAGGCCATCATGATTGATGGCATTGGGAAACATGGGGCGGTAATGCGTCAGGTATCGCTCGATGTGAGGTGTTAGCCAGTCAGGCAGGGGATGCTCGATCTTGGCGTGATTTTTGGTTTCATGCGCACCAAAATACAGGCGATACCCCGTTGTTTCGGCGATCAGATTGGTGCCAATGAAGATGCCTGTGAGATTGCGCCGTCGAACGGGGCGTAATGCCAGCAGGGTAATCATCAAGCCGTCGCGATACAGTATGGCGCGTTGCATATCTGCACAATTTGGGGCGTCGGCGCTGTCCTCAGACCTTTCCATGAGGTCGCAACCAAGATCAACCAGTATGTTGATATCAACCATACGCGGGTGCTTGTTGCGCGGCACGACCAGTTTTTCAAGGCGCAGGTGGAGTTCCCGGAGCCACGTCCAGTCTGTATCCGGGGCCATGACACGCAGCGCGTCGTAGAGGTGCTTGATGTAATTGAAGAGCCCGGCTGGTGCGACACTGGATTTCAGGTGGTCGATATAGGTCCTGATCCGATCGCGGGTCACACGTAGTTTTGGATCCAGGTCCAATAGCCCGGGATCCAAAACTGCGCAATACCCCAGCCAGCGGGCATAACCATAGCGGATCGATTTCTTGCTGCCGTCTGACCAGTGGCTGCCCTTTCCACCATCATCCAGGGTTCCAGGCGAATGTGTCGCCTGGGTCCATGCGTTCTGGTCCTGAAGTGGCCATTCGGGGAAGGGAAGAAGCTTCCTCATTACTTTTTCCCCTTACGCCCGCGCTTGGGCATGTTTTTGGCCAACTGCTCCCGTTTTTGTTCCAAGAGCCGGTCATAGTGTCGTGCGGCATTTACCGTTTGCAGTTCCGCGTAATAGTTTGTGGTTGATTTTCCATTTTTATGGGCAAGCAACTGCCGAACGGTTTCAAAATTCCCGGGATTGTCATCAAGCGATAGCTTCGCAGCAAGATGGCGAAACTGGTGGGGCGTGATGGTCAGCCCGGTGTGTTTGAAGACGGTTTCCCGAATCTGCTGCGCCAGCGTTTGCTGGGACTTGCATTTCCCTCGGTTGGTCGGAAACAGCCAAGGGCAACCCTCATCACAAATGAGAGAGCGATACTTCGAGAGATACTCATCGAGGAGTTCCCGGGTGTAACCTTGGATCGGGTACTCGATGGTCTGAGCCCCCTTTGCTTCATCCTCAGGGATGACGATGTGGACCGGACCATTTTGACCCCCAGGGCGGGCGAGATGCGTGTCCAGCCTGAGATGGGTGAGGTTGTGCATCCGCAGCGGCGCATGGAGTAAAATGGAAATGGTCAGGGCCAGTTGGACCCTAATTGCCCTGCGATATGGCGAAAGCTTCTTAAGGGACCTCGGCTCCAGTAACAATCTTGGCAGGTCCAGAAGATTGAGAATGTTACCGCCGTGATCAAACTGGCGAAGGGTCGCCTTGTTTTTCTCAGTCAATCCAACGGGCTCTGGCCCAAGCCGACGTTTGAGTTCCTTGAGCGCCTCAATCTGTTCGGTATCAACGCGGACGTAGTGACGTGCGATGCTGGTGATGGCCTTCGCCATGGCGTGGGTGAAGGTACTCGGTTGTTGGTTGGTCTTCTTGAGATAATGACCAAGCGCCGTTTTCATGGCCTCGACGGACACGATATCCTTGAGGAGCCTGATCTCCGCAACGGGCCAACCTTCATGAACTAGTGCCGAGGCAATCAGGTAGATGGTCTTCTCCCGCTGCTGGATGGTTCTGGGCCTGCAAACTTTCGGGGGAGCGTTATCAGCCATTAGGTTCTGACCAGACAGCCAGAAGGCATGATCTCGTACATCCTCCTGAAATGATGCCGGAAACGCTCCCGGACGAAAGCTCTGACGGGGTTTGCGAAAGTCAGGCACCGTGAGAAATATTTGCGGCCAACCGGGGATCTTCTCCGCGGCTTCATTCCACGCACGTGTCCCACGGCGGTGTACATCATTCGGTTTCTTAGCAAAGGTCTCGGTGCGCACATAATTCATGAACGCGTCGACAACATCATCACACACATCTTTTGGTGCAATACCCTTTGCCGAACAATATCGGGCGAGGCGACTGAGCGCTGTCCGGAAACGACGGTTTGGCAATCTATCCATGCGCTCTTGCCAGACTGGGTTCAGTTTCTGGCGATTGGTAACTCTACCGTTATTACCCGTGGCATGTCGAAGGGCTGCCAACACATTGGACTTGAGCGTCTGAAGGGTTTTCCGACTGACACCGACCTTTGCCGGGTGCAACGTTTCAAACGCGTTTTTTGCAACTTGAAAATCACACCTCATCAGCGCCGGATCGCGACCCAACATTTGACAAAACCGGTTGACGGCGGAAGTGAGATCGCGCCTGCGCGTTGGCGATAATGACCCTTCTGCAGAAACCAGATCGAGAATGTCGGCCATGGTCAATATTTCAGGCTGCGATGTCGCTGGGCTACGGAGAGTAATTTCGTTCATCGGGAAGCCTCCTTCTTGGACAAGATTACCCTCGGGAACCCAAGGGTAGACAATACGCCGTTTTCGGGAATACATCAACAATAAACATGGAATGGTTGCAGCGATAATGTTTTCCCGACGTTCGCGCAAGTAATTGAAAACATGGGACAATGTTGCTCATCAGTGGCCACATTTATCAACCAGGTTTGCTCCTCTTCGTGTTCGTATAAAGAGCTCTCCGTCAGGGCGTGAGATGCGCCATTGGTTGCCAAATCTATGAGCGATAAGCTCGCCTCCTTTGATCCACCGTCGCACGGTTTTCTCGCTCACTTGAAGCTCATCGGCAAATCCTGAGATAGTGGAAAATGGAGGTCGTGAAGGTGGGATATTCAGGGTCATTTCGTCGTTCCTGCGTGGTTCTCTTGAACAGAAACGGTGTTTTTCGTGTCGGTAGGGGTCTTGCGTTTTTCACCGCCCAGCGCACCCAAATATTCCCGCGCCGCTTGGTGAGCGAGAAGACGCGCAAAACGACATATGGGGTCTGCACGTCGAGCCGCGATTTCGGTTGAAGCGATCTGGGTCGGGGTTTCCATTAGACCGTTATGGCGGAATCCAGAACCGGTGTCGCAATGGTGGGATCGATGTTGGGTTTTTTAACGGGAATTTTTTTGTATCAAGCGGACTCGTTCTCGCCAGGAATTCGGGGGCAACTTGATACCGAGTGGGGCGCTTGCAGTTTCAAGAAAGCGAATAAGGGGGCCATTCGCAATCCCCTCGTCCGGCCTTTCGGGCGCCCCTACGGAGGTTGCCGGATCGTTGCCCGTCAATTCGCGGTATACCCCCATCATAGCGGCGATCCAATTATTTGTGGCTGTATCTCCATGATGCCCGGGTGGTGATACATGAGGGCCGAGATTTATGGAATCTGTTGTCGCTGCGGATGACAGTCGTTCTATCTCTTCCGCCGAATGCATGGCGTCCAAGGTCTCAACCAGTGCACCGACGCGTTTTGTGGCTCGTAACACTAGGTATTCTCCATCGTTCTCGGCCGATTCCAGAGCGGCTAGTAAGTGTGGATCCGGTGGCCCGTCGGCTGCATTCCAAGGCTCATCGATACCTAGGGATTTAAGAAGACGGCGGGCATTGCTTGCCACGGAAGCTAATTTTCGACGTAGTTCGGATGGTGCCAATCGTTTTGGCGCTCGGCGGTCGAAACGAAACCATAGCGCTGCCGATTCAAATTTCGAACTCTGTTCGATGACGCAATCGGGATCGACGCTAATGGAGGCGGCAACTCGATTCAAACCTTCTGTGTCGTAGGTCACCATACCCAATTTAATTACATCCAAATGATGATGGATAGTCTCGGGGGAAGACGATGGCGCTAGTAAGAAATCTGGGCCATCAGCCTAGGCTCCCTCGTCAAGATAGGAGGTGCCAGCCAGCGAGTAAACTTGTCAAAGCCGGCATCAAAATAAACGCAGAACCAATCCATCGGGCTAGGGCATTGTACGCTCTATCTTCCGCGTTTGGTGGTTGACCGACAGGTTCAAGGGCAATGTCCGCTCAGCGAGGCTTAGCAGAAGGATTTTCAGGCAATCATAAACTGCCGCTTTTGACCTAGGCTGTGTAAAAACGCATCCGATTTTGTTGGTGGCGCAACAAATGAATCGAGGCGGTGGCATTTATGAATCAAATTTCCGTTTGAACGCTTCTTTGCGTATCAAAGTTTCAAAATTTTTGCCTGAATTTAGTTTTCACACAGCCAAGACCCGAAGCAGACTCTCGATATGACATACGAATCGTGGCTCGCGTACCACGACCTCCCACGAACTGTGATCGGGCTTCATCATGTCGAGAACGGCTCGATGGTAATCGTAAAGAGTCAATTGATGGCCGGATCCGCTCTGAGGCGTTCGACCATATAATCAACAAAAGATCGAACCTTGGCGGAAACCATTCGGCCTTCTTGGTGAACGACGTGGACCGGCAAGGGAGGCAGTTCGAATTCGCATAGAACGGTCTGTAGTGAGACCGCCGGAGCAATAATCCACCACTGAAGCGGCCAGATAGTCTGGTTGTTGGCCGGAGTAAAAATCCGCCAGTGGTAAGCTTTCTGCATTTGCAGAGGGCTGGGATGAAGCGAGTGGAACTCTACGGACGCGTACGATATGCGGTAATAATTCAGGGTATGAGCCGCCGTGAAGCGGCACGGATCTTTGGGATTGATCGGCGTACGGTCGATAAGATGTTGGCATTTTCAGTGCCCCCTGGGTATCGCCGCAAGAAGACACCGGCCCGCCCTAAACTCGATCCATTTATCGGCCTTATCGACCAGATCCTTGAGGACGATACCAAACGCCTGAAGAAGCAGCGGCATACCTCGAAGCGGATCTTTGAGCGGTTGCGCGATGAGTACGGCTTTGCCGGCGGCATCACGATCGTAAAGGATTATGTTTTTGCGGCTCGGCAACGCCAGCGAGAGATGTTTGTACCGTTGATCCATCCTCCGGGCCACGCCCAAGCCGATTTTGGCGAGGCGGATGCGATCATCGCCGGTATCGAGTATCGGGCTCATTTTTTTGTCATGACCCTTCCTCACAGCGATGCCTGCTTCGTTTGTGCCTATCCTGCGGCGACGACGGAGGCTTGGCTGGACGGCCACAACAGGGCCTTCGCCTTTTTCGACGGTATCCCCCTGTCAATTTTGTATGACAATGATAAGTGCCTGGTGGCACGTATCCTGCCGGATGGAACGCGGCAACGAACGCGGGCGTTCAGTGGGCTTCAGTCTCATTACCTTTTTGAGGATCGCTATGGCCGCCCCGGCAAAGGCAATGACAAAGGTAATGTAGAGGGTGTCGTTGGTTACGCACGCCGGAACTTTATGACGCCGGTCCCTCGTTTTGCCAGTTGGGATGCTTTCAACATTCACTTGGAAGAACAATGTCGCAAACGCCAACGTGATGTTTTGCGCGGCCACCACGAGCGTATCGGCGAGCGGTATGTACGTGACCAAGAGCTGCTGATGGCATTGCCCCCAGCCCCGTTCGATGCCTGTGACAAGCAGGCCACGCGGGTCAATTCCCAATCCCTGGTGCGCTACAGGACCAATGATTACTCGGTGCCCGTCGCCTTCGGCCATCAGGAAGTCTGGATCCGCGCTTAACCTGACAGAACCGACGTGGAGGCTCGAACGTCAGCTTGCTGGGGTAGACCGGTCGCTCAAGGTGGAGGACGAAATCGGCGCTTGTAGCCAAATCCAGACATTTGGGTCGTTCAAATGAACCGGATCAACTTCGTTAATCATCGATTTGCGGCGGCTGTCACATGTTGTGTTCTCGCGATGGACTTGCGTGGCCGTATCAATGATCCCGGGCAGTTTCGAGGATCGAAAACCACCTGGTTTCCAAAATTTGCGTGTTGCGAGAAAGGGTCTTCGGTTATATTGATTGTCCGAGCGTGGCCGGTTCCGAGGCCTGCGTAGCGGCCACATGAGCCCGTTGCAAACACAATTTCATTATTGGAGCCGGGGTCATCATGAAAAGAGTCGCACTCATCGGATATGGCGCCATGGCGCGGACCGTCATTCGAATTCTGGCCGAACTGGGGGACAAAGCCCCGGAGGTGGTGGGGATTTTGGAACTGCCGGAATACGCAGCCGGGGCACGCTCTCAGATTGGGGATCGCATTCCGGTGGTCGAGCGGTTGGAGGATCTGCTGGCTCTCGATCCCGAACTTATCGCTGAATCCGCCGGGCAGGGCGCTGTTCGCCAACATGGCGAGGCGGTACTGAAGGCGGGCCGGGACCTGCTGATCATTTCCATCGGCTCCTTGGCCGATCACGATCTCTTCGACCGGCTGAAGGTGTCGGCTCGTCAGGGCGGGACTCAGATTCTTCTTCCGGCCGGTGCCTTGGGCGGGATCGATGCGTTGGCGGCCGGGCGTCTGGGGGGATTGAGTGCCGTCCGCCAGACCATGGCCAAACCACCGAAAGCCTGGCGGGACACCCCGGCCGAGGACCTCGTGGACCTGGACAACCTCAAGGAAGCGACCGAATTCTTCACGGGCTCGGCCCGTGACGCGGCCACGCTGTATCCCAAGAACGCCAACGTGGCGGCCACGGTAGCCTTGTCGGGACTGGGGTTTGATACCTCCCAGGTCAGCCTGATCGCCGATCCTCAAGCCACGGGACCCATCCACCGCATGGAGGCCGAGGGCACGTTTGGAACCTTCGCCATCAAGATCCGGGGTGTGGCCCTGCCCGACAATCCGAATAGCTCCACCTTGGCCGCCCTGAGCATCGCCCGGGGGCTGGCCAATATATCAGCCACGGTCGCTATTTAAAGCCGTGGCGGACGGCGGACAAACATCGTCTTCTCCGGGGAAGGGTATTGCCTGCATGGCCGCGGGCATGGCGTTGCTGACCATGACCGACGCCCTGTCCAAGTGGTTGACAGCCGGGTATCCGGTGGGAGAGATCCTGTTCTTCCGCGCCTTGTTCATGTTTCCCATCATTGGTCTGTTGGCGGCCCGTGCCGGCGGCTGGGCGGCCCTGCGGGTGTACCGCTATCGCGATCAGGTCGTGCGGGCGGTTTTCGTCGTCCTTTCCACTTTTCTGTTCGTGACCGGGCTGACCCGGCTGCCCCTGGCCGACACCATCGCCATCGCTTTTGCCGGACCGTTGATGGTTACCGCCCTGGCGGGTCCCGTGGTTGGCGAGAAGGTCGGTTGGCGGCGTTGGTTGGCGGTCCTGATCGGCTTTGGCGGCGTCATGGTGATGATCCGCCCGGGTGCGGGCGCCTTTACCTTGTTTGCCTTGTTTCCGCTGACGGGCGCCCTGGCTGGGGCCTTACGTGATTTGGTCACGCGGCGCATCAGCGCCTCTGAATCCTCCCTGGCTATTCTGTGGTTCAGCGCGGTGGCGATCACAGGGTCGGCGGCTCTGACCATGCCCTTTGGGTGGCACCTGCCCACGGCGCACGATTTGGGGCTGCTGGCCCTGACCGGTCTGTTGCTCGGCGGCGCCAATTTCCTGCTGATCGAGACCTTTCGTCTAGCCGAGGCCTCCTTGGTTATCCCCTTTAAATACACCACCATGGTCTGGGCCATTCTCTATGGGTATTTGATCTGGGGCGATCTGCCCGATCGCTGGATGGTGGTCGGTTCCGTACTGGTGGTGGGCAGCGGTCTCTACGTCATGCGCCGCGCTGCAAAGGCGTGATCGACCCGGGTTTCTGCATTCAGCGACATTACTGTTCAGCCACAGGCAGGTCACGCTGTTAATGTGACAGCTCCCACTCAAAACCCCGCCGTAAACCCGGAGGTTCACCCGCTCTAAAACGAAAACGGCGTAGGTTGGTGAATAATCGGGGCTAGAGGCTCAAGCAAATTTCCTCTGCCACTGCCGTCTGGGGCGGTCGGGAAAAAATAGATTGTATAATTGAAATGCTATTATACAATAATGACCGAACGGGTGGCAGGGAGTGGCAAAATGAACCAAAGCCTGGAGAAGTTGCTTGAAAAAGTTCCAATGGGGTCGGAGTCGGTGTTTCCCAAAGCGGAATACGACAACCGAGTCCGCGAGGTTCAAAAGTGGATTGCAAAAGAGAATTTTGACCTGCTGCTTTTAAGCGGGGCCGAGAACATTTTTTATTTGTCGGGGCAACAAACACCGGGATATTACACTTTTCAGTGTCTTTGCGTGCCAAAAGAAGGTGCACCTTTTCACGTGGTTCGCGGGCTCGAATCGATGAACGCCAGGGCCAATACCTACCTTGATGATATTGTTGGTTACGATGATGCGGATAATCCGGCCTCAGCCGTGGCGGTGGCTTTAAGAAATAGAGGGTATTCAGATAAACGCGTCGCCATTGACTGCGATGGGTGGTTTCTTACTGTTAATTTGTACAATCGACTAGTCAAGGATTTTGGTCCGCTGCTCAATGGGTCCGGAATTGTCGAGAAGTTTAGGCATGTCAAGTCTACGCAGGAACTTGCCCAGATTGATAAAGCGTCTGAAGCGAACGACGCCGGTATGAAGGCTGGCTCCGACGCGGTTAAGGCTGGCGTGACAGAGAACGATGTAGCGGCCGAAATCATGCGGGCGTCCATTGCAGGAGGTGGCGAGTACGTCGGCATGGAGCCGTTTGTTACATCGGGCCCGCGCTCAGGCTTACCGCATTCGACATGGCGCCGACGGCCCATTGTGGACGGCGATGTCGTTGTCCTGGAAACCGCGGCCTGTTTCAATCGGTATCATGCCGCCCGCTTCCAGACACTTTTTGTCGGCAGGGTTCCGGAGCTTGCTGAGGATATGTTCAAAGTTTGCGAGGAAGGGCTGGAAGCGGCGCTCACGCAAATGAAACCGGGAAACACCTGCGAAAAGCCACATGAGGCATGCCAATCCGTCATCGACCGGCATGGTTTTACTGCGGGGTTTAGAAAACGGACCGGTTACGGGATGGGAATCTCGTTTGCGCCGGATTGGGGTGAGGGGCATATTCTTAGCCTCTATCGGGGTGTCGATGTTGAGCTACGGCCCGGTATGGTTTTTCACGTTCCAATTACGCTGCGCGAATATGCGGAATTCACGGTGGCGGTTAGTGAAACCGTGGTCATTACGGAATCGGGGAATCGGACGTTAAGCAGGCTTCCTCGGGGGCTAATTAGGATTTAGAGCCCCCAAAAGTGGTTTTCGTTGATGCACTCTGGGTTGATCTTCGATCGCGGTTATATGTCGATCGTAGGGAGGTAGTCGTCAGCTGAAAACGGCATTTCGGCATAGCCTGAGGAGGAGTGAGAGGACGGGCCATGAACAATCATAGAATGCCGTCGGATTGGATGCGTCTTCCGTATGCCACGGATCAAGGTCCGGCGGCGGGCGCCGCCATCGGGGTGTTGGCCTTGGCAAGCGATATCACCATTGAGAGTGAGCTGCGGGAGTTTCTGCCGGCTCGTGACATGGGTGTTTTCGTCTCGCGAGTACCTAGGGGACGCGCGTCGACATTGGACAACCTCAGAGCGATGGAGCCCTACATCACCGAGGCTACGCAGAGGCTCCTGCCCGACGATCATTTGGATATCATTGCGTTCGCCTGCACCTCTGGTACGGCGGTGATCGGGGCAGAACGTATTGCTTCTCTCATCCGGGAAGCTCGCCCCGGTATCCCGGTAACCGATCCCTTGACGGCGGGCGGGAACGGTTTGAAGGCACTTGGTGTTAAGCGAATCGCACTGCTGACGCCTTTTCAACCACTCGTTAATAATGTCGTTTGCGAAATTATCGTTGAAGGTGGATTTGAGATTGTCGTCAAAGGAGGTTTTTTTTGCGAGAGCGGTTACGAGATGAGCCGGATATCTCCCCGGTCGATTGTCGAATCCGCGGTCGAAATCGGTAAGAGGGAAGATGTCGACGGTGTCTTTATTCCCTGTCTGGCCATTCGCATCGCAAACGTCATTGAAGAGATTGAGGCCACGTTGGGGAAACCCGTGGTTTCAAGTGCCCAGGCGATGGCCTGGGAGGTTCTCGGCTCCGGGAGAACTAACAAAAACGTTCCGGGGAGAGGAAGGCTTCTACGATCGTCAACTTTGGAGAACTAGGAGTATTGATAAATGAATACTTGGAAATTTGCGTTGGTTGCTCTTTCCGTTGTGGGATACGCCGTTAGCGCGCCCGCCGCTGACTATAAATTCGTTAACATCGGTACGGCCGGTATCGGCGGCGGGTACTACCCGGCGGGCGGCGCACTTTGCAACGTGATCAACAAGACTCGCAAGGAAATGGGCCACAACCTTCGTTGCACCGTCGAGGCGACGGGCGGGTCGGTTAGTAACTTGCGTTCGATTGCCGCGGGTGACCTGGAAATCAGTTTCAGCCAGTCTGACTGGCAGTATCATGCCTACCGCGGGTCGAGCAAATTCAAGGATGCGGGACCGAACAAGGACCTGCGGTTCTTGTTCTCACTACAGTTCGACGCCTTTCATTTTGCCGTCAATCCGAAGCTGAACGTCAAGACGATCCAGGACCTAAAGGGAAAAATCGTCAATACGGGCAACGTCGGGTCAGGCCATGAGTCCACCCTGAAAATGCTGTTCAACGACTACTACAATATCGATCCCGGAAAATTCTTCGCGAAAGAGGCGAAATTGACGTCCCGCGAACAGGCTCAGGCGCTGTGTGACGGCAAGATCGACGCATTCCTGTTCCCCTGTGCTTTGGGGGCTTCCAGCCCGACCGAAGCGACGGCGACCTGCAAGGCGACGATTGTCCCGTGGAACGACGCGTCAATTCAGAAGCTGGTCAAGGAAAAGCCCTATTTCGGCGTCAACAACATTCCGGCCGGCACCTATGAGGGGCAGGACCAAGAAGTCCCCAGTTGGGGTGTGCTTGCCACGGTGGTTACCACTACCCGTATGTCGGAAGACGAGATCTACAACATCACCAAGTCTATTTTCGACAACTGGGATGTCTTTAAGAAGCAGTCAAAGGTCTTCGTGGGCGTGACCCGCGAAGGCGCTGCGCGCAACGGTCAGAGCGCGCCGTACCATCCGGGCGCCTTGAAGTACTACAAGGAAGTCGGGTTGGTTAAGTAGGGAAGCAATGAGACGAGTGGGGGGCATATGAATTGTCCCCCACTTTGCTTCCCCCAAATAGAATCTTGAAACGAGGGTTGGCTCACCGGTTCTGGCGGCGCGGAATTCGCGTGACGGGTGGACACAGTTCTTTGGTATTGAATTCTGGCAATGCCGAGTGTCGGCCACGCATTTGTCTGTTTGTGACGGGGTGATAGATGTCTGAGTTGGGTACCCATCTGACGTCCAACCTTGATGAGAATATCGAGGAATTGAGTGAAAGCATCGATATGGGTGGGCGACGCCCTATCGGGATCGAAGCGAAGTTCCTGTTTCTGGCAGCCTTATTGTGGTCGTTCTATCAGCTATACATCGCGTCGCCCTTGCCTTACATCACCGGCATTTTGATGATTGACGATACGCAGGATCGGGCCATTCACGTGGCATTCTGCGTGTTCCTCGGCTTCTGCGCCTATCCAATGTTCAAGAAGACATCACCACGCGGCTACATTCCCTGGTACGACTGGGCGTTTGCTATCGTTTCCGCCCTTTGTTGCTTTTACATCATCATTTTCTACGAGGAGATTTCGGAAGGTGCGGGTGGCGTTCGGACGATGATGGAAGTCGTCGTCTCGGTAGTCGGCGTAATTTGCGTTATGGAAATAACCCGACGGGCATTGGGCATTCCTTTGACCATCGTGTCTGGCATTTTTCTGGCGTACATGTTTCTCGGCCCCTACATGCCGGATATCATCTCGCACCGGGGTGCATCGCTCAATCGCGCGGTTGACCACATGTGGCTGACGACCGAGGGCGTGTTCGGTATAGCGGCCGGCGTTTCCACGAAGGTGATTTTCCTGTTTGTTCTTTTTGGTGCGTTGCTGCAAAAGGCGGGTTCGGGAAATTACCTGATTCAATTGTCTTTTGCGTTACTGGGCCACTTGCGGGGGGGGGCAGCCAAGGCATCCGTGGTGTCCTCGGGGCTGACCGGAGTTGTGTCCGGTTCGACGATTGCCAATATCGTAACGACCGGTACTTTCACCATTCCATTGATGAAACGGACCGGTTTTCCGGCGCATAAGGCCGCCGCAATCGAGACATCGGCGTCTTTGAACGGCCAGGTGATGCCGCCAGTAATGGGCGCCGCCGCCTTCATCATGACGGAATTCATCGGAATCACTTATCTCGACGTCATCAAACATGCTTTGTTGCCGGCGGTGATTTCTTACATTGGTCTTTATTTTATCGTCCATGCCGAGGCCGAAAAGGCCAAGATGATGGTGATCGAGCGCGCGGTACAGAGTCATTGGGCGCGGCGATTGTTCGTGTTTGCAAGTTGCATTTTGACGGTGATCATCCTTTCGGGGGCATTGTACTACGCTAGCGAATTTCTCAAGGCGACTGTTGGCAGTGCTACGGTTTATGTTGCCTGTTTCGTCTTCGTTGCAATTTTCGTGGGATCGGCTTGGATAGCGACACGCTATCCGCCACTGCATATGGACGATCCCAATGCCAAGGATATCCACCTCCCCGATACCTGGCCGACTTTTATGGCCGGTCTCTACTATATTCTGCCAATCGTCGTGTTGATCTGGTGCTTGATCGCCGAACGTTTTTCGGCAGGTACGGCGGTAACTTGGGCAATTCTAGCGCAGGTTTTCGTGCTCGTCGCGCAGCATCCACTGAGGGCTTTTTTGTCGGGTGGTTGCGCGGGAGTGCCGAAGGCCATCAAGACGGGGCTCGAAGACTTCATACATGGTATGGCTTCGGGAGCCCGTAACATGATCGGCGTAGCCATTGCCATGGCGTCTGCAGGGATAATCGTCGGCGTCGTTTCATTGACGGGTCTCGGTATATCCATGACCGCCATCATCGAGATATTGTCCGGGGGCAGTTTCATCATCGCGTTAGTTATGACTGCGGTCATTTGCGTTATTTTGGGAATGGGGCTCCCGACCACCGCGAACTACATCGTGGTGATCGCCGTTATGGGGCCGGTGGTCGTGGAGCTCGCCGCCCAGAATGGACTGATCGTTCCTTTGGTTGCGGTACATCTGTTCGTCTTCTACTTTGGCCTGCTTTCCGGCACGACACCGCCCGTGGCCATCGACGCGTTCGTTGGGGCGGCAGTCGCCCGGGCTGACCCCTTGAAGACCAGCCTGCAATCGTTCTACTACAGTTTGCGCACAGCGATCCTTCCGTTCATCTTCATCTTCAATTCCGAATTGTTGCTGATCGGCATCGATAGTATCTGGCATTTACTGTTCACGGTCACAGTGTCGGTAACGGCGATCCTCGTATTTTCTGCGTCCTTGCAGGGGTGGCTTTTCTGCCGCAACCGTATTTGGGAATCGGCGTTACTCCTGATCGTTTCCCTAACGCTTCTACGGCCCGGATTCTGGCTTGACCTCGTGCATCCTCCGTTCAACGCCGTGGCGCCGTCCACTCTCATGGATATGGTCGAGGCCCAACCCGATGACGGCTCCGTTCGTTTGCGTGTGCGTGGCGAGAAATTTGGCGGCAACATCGGTGAGCGGGTTGCCGTGTTCTATCTGGGAAAGAAGGGGGGGATGGGATCGGAACGCCTCGAGAAAGCGGCCGGAGTTACGGTTTCATTCGATGACGGCAAGGCGATTATCGAAAACGTCAATTTTGGAAGCGAGGCCGAGAAACAGGGAATTAACTTTGATTGGGAAATATTGGAAGTGCAGGTTCGAGCCGAGCGTTTTGCCAAAGAATGGTTCTTGATGCCGGCGTTTCTGCTTTTGGCGTTGATCTCAGTCCTCCAGATCGGTCGAAAGCGCCGAGAAGACGAGGCGGAGGTTGAGGCAAGCGTACCAGCGTCACATTAGCGAACAAGGGAACAAAGACAATGTCGGCCATTCCGGACAAAGCCCGCATGACCGATCGATTGGCCAAATTGGTCGCAATCGATACGCAAAACCCGCCGGGCAAGGAGGACGAGGCCGCGGACTTCCTGGCGGCTGAATTGCGGGACATCGGGTTTGACGTGACGCTGCGAGAGATTGCGCCGGGACGTGTCAACGTGATCGCCGAATATTCGAACGGGCCCGGACCCGTTCTTGCATTCAACTCACACATTGATGTTGTGCCTGCAGGTGACGGATGGAGCCGCGATCCTCTGGAGCTTTGGGAAGCGGAAGGGCGGCTGTATGGGCGGGGGTCCAACGACGCCAAGGGGCAAATCATATGCATGCTGGAAGCTGCTCGATTGCTAATGGCGGACCGCCATTCTTGGTCGGGAACTTTGATGGCCGTATTCGTGGCAGGCGAGGAGGTGGACAGCATCGGCGCCAAAGACTACGCCGGGGAAAAACCGGCGATCGATTATGTCATTATCGGCGAACCCACTTCGAATAGCGTTGCCCCAGCCCACAAGGGAAGTATGCGTCCGATCGTTCGTGTCAAAGGCCAGATGGCTCATTCTGCCAATCCCGACTTAGGCGTCAACGCAATATTCCAGGCGTCCCGCCTGTTGAAGCGGATTGAAGCCGAGCACGAGAATACGGTGCGCCACCGCCATCACCCGTTGGCCGGTCAAGCCAGCCTGACAGTCACGCGCATTCATGGCGGCATCGCCGACAACATAGTGCCCGACTCCTGTGAAATTATGCTGGACCGGCGCATGGTGCCCGGAGAAACCGATGAATCGGCGACCGCCGAGATCGAAGCCCTGCTGGACCGGGTCAGCAAAGAGGACGATGTCGAGGCGACTATTGCCGAATTCCAGGCGACGACGGGTGGCGCCAGCGAAACGGCCATTGATCATCCGATCGTCCAGGCGGCGCTTGCCGCGGCGAAAGCTCACGGCGTGAAGGACATTGGCCCCACGGGTTTTTCTGCCGGGTGCGATTTGGTGCATTTCCGTTTGACCGGCGCGCAAGGCGTCATCATCGGCCCGGGTGATATCGGCGTTGCACATAAGCCGGACGAGTTTGTGCCCATCGACGAGTTTGTGACGGCAAGTTTGATTCACCGGGACATCGTCCTGACCATGTTGCCGTCTGAATAGGTGAAATAGCTATGTCCGTGTATATCCGCCTTCTCAAGGCCAGCTTACCTTATGAGGACGATATCCGTGTGTTCACGGCTGTCTCCAAACCGGTGGACACGCTTCAGGAGTTGTATCTGCATATCCGGGATGACGACGGCTTTGCTGGTCTGGCCGAAGTTCGCGCCAACATCGAATTCCTGACCCATATTCCCGAACAGGCGGTTCCCGGCGTCATTCGCAATCTGGTGGAGGCGTTGGATTGGTCGACCCCGCCCCGGGATCTTTACGAGAACCTCCAGCGGCAGGCGGCCAGTCATCCATCGATTGCGCGGGCCGCCGTCGAGAGTGCCCTGACGGATGGCCTTGCGAAGGACGAGAAAGTCACGGCGGCCGAATTCCTGGGAGGACATTGGATCGATGGTGTGCCGACCAGCAATTGCCTGTTTTGGGGGGCGGACGATGTATACGAACGCCTGGCCAAACGTTACGTCGCCGAAGGGTTTAGGGATATCAAAGTTCGCATCGCCATAGAGGATGATTTCAACCACGACATGGCAAGGCTAAAACTTTTCCGGGATCGTTTTGGCTGGGACGTCCGCTTGGCGGTGGATGCCAATGGCGCGTGGTCTCTTGACGAAGCCAAGGCACGGCTAAAGGCTCTTGAGCCACTGAATCTGGCTTATGTCGAACAGCCAACAACGATTGGTGATTGGGAAGCCTTCGCCACGGCAGGGCTAAGCACGAGCATTCCAATTATGGCCGACGAGAATCTGAAGGATGAAGATGATTTTGACGCCTTGGCGCGTCTTGGATCACCGTTTCTGGCGCATTTGAAAATCGCGAAAATGGGAGGGCCGCGGGTTGTGGTTGACGTGGCCCGGCGTATGCGTGATGCGGGGATTGGAGTGATGATTGGCCAGATGAACGAGGGTGCCATGGCCACCGCCCTTGCCGTTCATTGTGCAATGGCGGTGGAACCGGATTTTCACGAGTTGTATGGCTGCTATGGCCTGCTGACCGATCCGGCTTCGGGCGTTCGTTACTCGGATGGCTTGGTCTATCTGCCGAAGAAGCCCGGAATCGGTCTTGAATTTGATCCATCCAAAACGACACTAATTTGGGAAATGAAACGGAGTTAACGAGATATGGCGATGTCAAATTTTGAAAAAATCCTCAGCGAATTTCCATCTGGTATTGAAACCGTGTTTCCCAAAGGCGAATACGATGGACGCCTTGCGGCTTTGCGAAAAAGTATGTCCAGCAAGGGCATTGATCTGCTTCTCGTGAACGGACCCGAGAATATCTATTATCTGACCGGTCAGCAGACACCCGGTTATTACACGTTCCAATGCCTGTGCGTTCCGGTTGAAGGTGATCCCTTCCACGTTTTACGAAACCTGGAAGTTATTAATTGTCGCGCCAATACATTCCTTGACGACATCACGGGCTACGCCGACAACGAAAACCCCGCAGAGACACTGGCCAAGGCGCTCAAGGATCGCGGATGGCAGGGTAAACGGGTTGCTGCCGACCGGAAAAGCTGGTTTTTGACCGTCGATTTTTTCGCGCAGTTGGAAAAGGCGTTGGGGACGTTGCTTGACGGATCGGGATTGGTCGAACCCCTGCGCGTGGTTAAATCGCCGCTGGAACTTGAACAGATGGATAAGGCCGCCGCTGCATGCGATGTCGGGCTTCTGGCCGGGATCGAGGCGGTTCAGGTGGGGTCAACCGAGAACGATGTTGTCGCCGCAATTATGGGGAGCATGATTTCGGCGGGTTCGGAATATCTGGGCATGGAACCGTTGGTTAATTCTGGGCCGCGTTCAGGGATTCCCCACGCGACCTGGCGCCGACGTCGGATCGAGAACGGCGAGATGTTTCTCATGGAACCGGCTGCCTGCTACAACCGCTACCATGTGGCCCGTTTTCAAGCCGTTGCTGTCGGTAAGGTGTCGGATCTCGCCTTCGACATGCAGAAAATCTGTGAGGAAGGGTTGGAGGCAGCCTTGGCCGAAATGAAGCCTGGTAACCCGTGTTCCAGGCCGCATGAAGCGTGTCAGGCGATCATCGACCGTGCTGGATATACCGATGGTTTTCGTAAACGCGCGGGATACAGCTCTGGCATTTCCTTTGCTCCCGACTGGGGCGAAGGCCACATCCTTAGCCTTTATTCCGGAGTCGAGGAGGAATTGAAGCCGGGCATGAGTTTTCATATTCCGATTACGTTGCGCGAGTACGGAAAATTCACAATGGCTGTCAGCGAAACCGTAGTCGTGACGGATACCGGTTGTCGGGTCATGAGCAAACTGCCGCGCGGGCTGATTCAGAAATAAGCACTTCGGTAACATGTGATGAATGAAAGTGGCAAAGTGGTATTGGTGCCGGTCTTCGTTCTTCGAGACCTGTTGGAAAGCCTGCTTCGAGCTGCCGGTTGTTCTGAGCAGAATGCCGGTGTTGTGGCTGAAGGCTTTTTGGCGGCGGATGTGCACGGGCACGCTTTGCAAGGGCTCGACCATATCTGGACGACCTTGGGTGATTTGCGTCTGGGAAAGATGAATGGCAATGCCTGTCCTCGCGTTATCAAGGAAACGGCAGCGACGGCGCTGATTGACGGAGATGCGGGACCGGGCCAGATTGGTGGGAAGTATGCCTGCGATGTGGCCGTGCGAAAGGCTCGCGAAAATGGCAGTTGCGTCGTGGGTCTCCGGGGGGCTGGCGATGTGTTTCGCCTTGGCGGTTATACCGAAATGATTGCCAGGGAAGGTCTTATCGGCGTCTTGATGACCCATTCGATTCCTGTGCGCGTTCATCCGTTTGGGGGGAGTGATCCGGTCCTCGGTACTAATCCTATTTCCATCGCCATTCCCACCGCAGGCGATCCGATTGTCCTAGATATGGCCACCAGTGCATCCGCCGTTGGCCATATCCGGCTTGCCGGCTATCACGGAGAACCCATTGCTGCTGGCCTTGCTGTCGGACCCGACGGTCAACCCACTACCAATGCGGATGAAGCCCTGCGGGGTGCTATTGCGCCATTGGGCGGACCCAAAGGGTTCGGCCTGGGGGTGTGCATCGCCCTGATGAGCGGCGCGCTCGTTGGGGGGCTCTTGGGCAAGGCGCTTGATGACGCCCTGGAGGGGGACCATCAAGGAAGCGAACATCGGGGACATTTGATTATCGCCATTGATCCCGCAGCGTTCGGCGATCCAGCGGAATTCAGACGCTCGGTTGAATGCTACGCCAACGAGATCAAATCGTCGCGCCGGGCAACCGGTGTTGCCGCCATTCAAATGCCCGGTGAGAGGGGAAGGGCGGAAATGATGTGTGTTATGAATGAGGGTGTACGAGTTTACGAGAGCGTTTGGAAAAAAACGGCAATCATAGCTGCCGATCTGGGTGTGAGGATGCCCCAATTGGCGGATGGCGATATTCAGGATATTTCAAATGGAGGCAATCATGAATGAAGCCCCTGTTGCAATTGTCACAGCAGCTGGACAGGGAATCGGTGCCGGGATTGCAAGAGAACTATGCGCGCAAGGTTGGCGGATGGTGCTAATGTCACCATCGGAAAATTCACAGCGGCTGGCGAAGGAACTCGGATGCATAGGATTAGCCGGGTCGGTAACCGAAACGGCAGACCTGGAAACGCTGGTGGAAAAAGCTCTTGACGCTTACGGTCGTATTGACGGCATCGTCAATAATACGGGACCTGTCACCAAGGGTGGCTTGCTGGATATCTCCGACGAGGAATGGCATCGCTGCTTGGATTTGGTGTTTCTTAACGTTGTGCGCTTGGCTCGCCTGGCGGTCCCGGTCATGACCCGCCAGGGCGGGGGGGCGATCGTTAATATTTCGACTTACTCGGCTTATGAGCCGGAGTTGAAGTTTCCCGTTTCGTCCGCCCTGCGTGCCGGACTCGGAAGCTTCACCAAGATGTTCTCCGATCAATACGGTCCCGATGGTATTCGCATGAACAATGTGTTGCCAGGCATGATAGATAACCTTGCAATTAACGAAGAAAACATTCCACGCATACCACAACGCCGATATGGAAAGGTGGTCGAGATTGCAAAAACGGTTGCCTTCCTCCTTTCTGACGGGAGCGGATACATCACCGGCCAAAATATTCGTGTCGATGGTGGGCTCAGCCGCTCGGTTTAGCAATGGCAAGAATTACAGTTACTGAATGTTATGGGCCATGAATATTGATAAGCACGGAATCCGCCGAATAGAACTAGCCCAACAGATATTGGGACTGGCGCAAGCGCGCAACTGGGAAAGCGGACAACACCTTACAGAAGAAGGCCTTGCAGAACTCCTGGGGGTCTCGCGATCACCGATCCGTGCGGCCCTCCGCTTCCTTGAAGAACGTGGTGTCGTTTCCAGCCGCCCATACTATGGCTATTTTTTAAAAGCCGCTGCTGACGATCTGCTTGATGTGAGCATGGATATCCCGCCAACTGCCGAAGAAGACCTTTACCTGAAGATAATTGACGCCCGTTTAAAAAGGCAACTCGAAGACCCCCTGACGCAAGCAGACCTTATTCGCCATTTCGGAGCACAGAGAAATCTGGTCGAGCGGGTCATCTCGCGGATGACCACCGAGGGACTGATCGAGCGACGAAAAGGTCGTGGGTGGGCTTTCCTGCCGACCTTTGATAACGCCCAGTCGTGGGGCAACGGCTATCAGTTGCGTATCGCGTTAGAGCCTAGTGGCATATTGCTTCCGCAGTTTCGTATTGATCACGAAACTTTAACACGCTCAAGAATTGTCCATCAGGATCTGTCAAAGCGGCCTGAAAAGGGAGAAATCAGCCGCCACTGGATCTACAGTATCGATTCTGAATTCCATGAAATGATTGCCTCGTTCAGCAATAACGCGTTTTTCCTGCAAGCAATTCAGCACCAGAACAGATTGCGCAGGCTCCTTGAAATTCGTGGCTATTCCCGTGGGCGGCGTGTCAAGGATTGGTGCCGCGAACACCTTGCCATAATTGATGCCCTGGAACGTAGCCATATGATGAAGGCCGCAGATTTGATGCGGACGCATCTGGAGCGCGCCAACGAAGCATCCATGGCAACCGGAAAAAACGACGGTGCGATGCCCAATACCTGATCATCTTCTGCCAGCAGCCGGGCCGGAATTTGCCCCACGTTCGCCAATCTGATGTTCGCCGTGCTTTGGGTTCTTTTCTGTTCCGCAAGATAGTACAATATTACTCGGTTAGAACAATTAATACACCGTCGCGTTTTCTATTTCCGATCATCGCATATAGCCAGAAAATGGTTATGTTTCTGGGAAGAATGGCACATTTGTCAGAGCATTCCCGGTTTGACAGCGCAGCCTATATTGTATAAAGTGAGTCGTATTGTACGATAGTATGTTAGATATGTGCGTATAAATTTTTGCAAATTCCGGTCATGATAAACGGCTGAAATTGAACAAAACGGGGGCGAGGTGATGGTCAAAAGTATAGAAGAGTCGAGCGAGAGGATCGGTGGCATCATCAATATCACGATGACTCCATTCGAAACCGATGGCGACATCAATTTCAGGGCCCTGGCGGAGAATATCGAGCGGGTTCTCGATCTGGGCTATGATGGCCTGCTGATCGGTGGCCAGTATGGCGAATTTGTCACCATGAACACCGAGGAACGGACAGAGCTTTTCCGTAAGACCATGGATATCGTCGGGGACCGCGTTCCGGTCCTTCTTGGTTCGCCAAGTGCAGATCCCAGGGTCGTTGCCGATCTGACGAAGTTGGCTGCAGATATCGGCGGCATTCCGATGTTGACCGCGCCTTATGTCTCAGAAATCACCGAAATGCATGTGTTGGAATTCTTTAAGCACATCGCCCCGATGAGTAAAACCGGTGTCGTCATATACAATATGCCCGAGATCGGTTACGTCATTCCGCCCCATTTATTGGAGCAGCTTGCGGACGTTCCGAACATCATTGGCGTCAAGCAGGGCGACCTTACGCCCAAGGTTGTTGACAGAATTGCCGGAAACCTGTTGGATAAAATTCGCGTTCTGTGTGCATCTGACCTTCATCTGTACGGTCCATTGATGCGTGGTTTTCACGGAGTGAGTTGCAGTAACAGCAGTTGCCTCCCCGAATTAATCCTGAAAGGTTTCCGCAGCTTCGAGCAGGGCGATGCGGCGAAGGCGATTGAACTTCATCAACTCTGGTATCCGCTCCGTCAGTTGTTGCGCGAATTGGGTCAGCCGCAAACGATCAAGGCCGTCATGAATTTGCGTGGCTGGTTTGGCGGACACGTCCGAGCCCCGCTTCAGGATTTGAACAAACAGGAAGTGGCGCGTGTCAGGAAAGTGCTGGACGGTATCATTCAGCATCCAGAATCGGGCCTGAGCCTCGCGCCATAGTCCTTCCTGCTCTTTTTCAACGCGCAACTCCCAACTAATTTGTATGATATGGGGGCGAATGGCCGAGGGGTTGTTGGGAGTTGGTCAACGAAAGGTTGAAAATCGGGGAATAAAAGATGGAGAATGGCACAGTGAAACTGGGGTTGCTGTGTCCGCCGGGAGGCGGGGAGTACGAGTACTTCAAGGCGGCCGAGGCGCTTGATTATCGATTGAGGCCCGTCGTTGCGTGTGTGCGGCTTGCAGCAAATGCGAACTCCCATAGTTTGGAAAATCTGCGCCGAACCGCCGAGATTGAAAATCTGCAATCCGCCGCGCGTTCCCTTGCGAATTTGAACCCCGATTCCGCCATGTGGGCCTGTACCAGCGCAAGCTTTGTGCATGGGAGGAAGCATGCCGAAGCTCAATGCCGTGCAATTGAGGCGCTCGTAGGCTGTCCGGTCGGCAGCACCTCTTTGGCTTTTGTCGCGGCGCTCGAAGCGACAGGAATAAGCCGGGTGGCGGTGGCCGCAAGCTACCCGGAGGCGGCGGCACGATTGTTTGGGTGCTTCCTGGCGGAATTCGGCATTAACGTTGAAAAATTGAACTGCATGGACGCCCCAAGTGGGCAGGCGGCATTCGAATTGTCGCCAGAACAGGTGATGCGGGCGGCGCGTGATTCGGATGCTCCCAACGTCGATGCCATACTGATACCAGATACCGCGATGGCCTGTCTTCCTATCGTGACGGCGCTAGAGCGAGAAACTGGAAAGCTCGTGCTTTCGGCTAATCAAGTCACGCTCTGGCATGGAATGCGGCTCGCCGGTTTTGGCGAACGGATGCCCGGTTTCGGACGGCTATTGGAACAGTATTGAGTTACGATTACGCGTTCATCGACCAATCACCTTCTCGATACGTACCGCCGTTACCTTGTAGTCCGGGCACTGGGTGTGCTCGTCCGCCCCCGAGCCGACCAGCAGGTTGGTTCGCGTTTCGGGGCATTGTCAGACTAAGTGGGCTTGAGCTTGGGTTCGGCATTTCGTAGCCTCCCGCAATGCAAAATCCCTTCCGTTATTTCTACAGTTCACCCGAGGTAATCCGCGTCGCGGTGATGATGTATGTCCGTTTTCCGCTCTCGCTGCGGCAAGTCGAAGATTTGCTGTTCGAGCGTCGTCTCGATATCTGCCATGAGACGGTACGGTTCTGATGGAATCGGTTCGGTCCAATGTTCGCTGCGGAAGTCAGGAAACGACGCATTCATCATCGCTCATATTCGCAATGGCGTTGGCATCTGGATGAGGTGTTCGTGCGGATCAACGGCGAGACGCATTACCTCTGGCGTGCTGTAGATCACGAAGGAGAAGTGCTTGAGGTTTTCGCGACGAAACGCCGGGATTGCAAGGCTGCGGTCAAGTTTCTGAAGAAGGTGATGAAACGCTACGGCAGTCCTGAAGTGATCGTGACGGACCGTCTTCGCTCATATCGCGCGGCCATGAAAGAGATCGGCAACGAGCGGTGCCATGAGACCGGTCGTTGGTTCAACAATCGGGCCGAAAATTCACACCAGCCGTTCCGGCGACGGGGGAAGACAATGGCGAAATTCAGGAGTGCAAAGTCGCTTCAGAAATTCGCCTCGATTTACTCTTCAGTGCACAACCATTTCAATCAAGAACGTCATCTTTACAGCAGAGAAATCTTCAAAATCAATCGTTGCTCCGCCTTGGCAGAGTGGCGGCTACTTGCGGCCTGACGCTTAACAAGCCATTAACTTCTCAGGCCCGTTAACTTTCCTCTGACATGGCCCTTTGGCGGCCTCCAGCATGGCGGCTCCAGTCCAGAACCAGAAATCCTCCCTTACGCAATCAACTCAATTTGCCCCATAGGCGCTGACGTTAAACACACCCAACGGTATAACTAGCGAGTGCGCAATTTCATTGAAAAAGGCTGCGCACTTATTTCGACAATGCCCAGCGACGGGTTCAATCGTCTTTGCGGCGAAAGGCTACGCAGTCGATTTCAACCTTGCAGTCAACCATCAGCGATGCCTGCACGCAGGCACGGGCCGGTGGGGACTTCCCGAAGTATTCGGCGTATACGGCATTGAATGCAGCGAAGTCACGCGGGTCGTCGAGCCAAACCCCCACCCGGACCACATCTTCGACGCCGTAGCCGGTCTCTTCGAGGATAGAGATCAGGTTGCATATCGCCTGATGGGCCTGGGGAACAATGCCGCCGTCGACGATGCGCCCGTCGACCATCGGAACCTGTCCCGCAGCGTAAAGCCAACCGTCGGCCACGACCGCCCGCGCGAAGGGCAGAGGCGTTCCACCTTGCCCGGTTTGTCCGCCGCCGTATCGTTTGATTGTCATGTCGTGTCCTCCCCTTATTGGACCATGCCGCAATTTCCGAGAAGTCGCCCCGCTGTCAATCGACGTCGGCAAGTAGGCCGCTGGCCCGCGCAATTTGCCAGTAGGCCTCGTCGGCGTGATGGACAATGGTGCATTCGCGGCTGCGGACAATCAGATTTCCTTCGGGCGAGTGAGCACCTGCGATGTGGGCAACCTCGACCGGAAGCCCAACGCTCATGCACACGTGGTAACCGTGCAGCGTGTGGCGTGCCGCCGGCAGACCGGACGCGCGGGGAGCCTTCTGCCACCGGGTCCGATTCCTGGGGTCGTATTCGAAAGGTTTTCCTACGTCGTGAATCAGAGCTCCTGCAACCAGCACATCGCGGTCATACCGAAAATCGGTTTGGAGTGCGGCCAACTCCTGGGCCAGGAGCATGGCGAAGCGCGTTACCCCGCGGAGATGATCGACCTGCGTTCCCTTTTTCAGGACCATCACATCCGGCCCGCCCGATCCCTGGAGGTCGCCGATTGCCCGGAAGCCCCCCTCCGAAAGAGACTTCGCCCACGCTTCGACGACCTTGTCGGCCAGCTCGGATTCAGAAATTTCCGTGAGCTCCGGAAGTTCTTCACGAATTCTCTGACGTATTTCACAAAGTCCATCCGCATTGTTCATTTAGATTCTCCTTAATTCGTTCATTTTACCTTCGCAGGTTTCTTCAATCTCAATAATCGGTGTTTAGCTCGCGAAATGGGGCAGCCATAACGCTATCTGCGGAAAGTAAATGAGCACTGTGATCATTGCCAAGAGCGAGAAAACGAACGGTACCACGCCGATGATGATGTCGTTTATGCCGCCGCGCCGACGCACTCCCTGCACGATGAACAGGTTGATACCGAACGGCGGTGTGATCATCGCCGTCTCAATTAGCAAGACGATAAGAATGCCGAACCAGACCGGATCGTAGCCAGCCGCCACCACCACCGGCGTGACGACGGGAACGGTGACGATCATCAGGACCATCGATTCCATGAAACACCCCATGATCAGATAGAGGATGATGACAGTCATCAGGGTTCCGGATGGGGTGACGGCATAAGTGGTCATGAACTGGTTGATCGTGTCCGTTACGCCGAGTGTGGTCAGCGCGAAATTGAGGAACCAGGCTCCACATAGCAAGAGCGCGATCATTGCCGTCGTGCGCATGGTGCCTTCTAAAACTTCATGAAGCATGCGCAGCGTCAGGCGCCGGCGTTTGGCCGCTAACAGCAGCGCACACCCTACTCCAAGCGCCGCGGATTCGGTGGGCGTCGCCCACCCGGCGTAGATCGATCCGATGACGACGATGAAAATTACCAACGGCGGCAACAACGCGGGCAGAAGGGAGAAGCGCTGGCGCCAACTGGTTTCGATGCGTCGCCCACCCCACGCAGGCCGAATGGCGCAGCAGACTATGATAGCTATGCCGAAAAGCCCCGCCAGAATAATGCCTGGCAGGATACCGGCGAGATAAAGATCGGGTACCGACGTGTCGGTGAGCCAACCGTAAATGATCATGTTAATCGACGGAGGAATCAGGATGCCAAGCGTGCCGCCAGCTGCGAGGGAGCCGAGGAAAAGCCGCTCGTTGTAGCCATAGCGATCCACCAGGGGGATGGCGATGGTGCCGATGGTGGCCGCCGTCGCAGCACTCGACCCCGAGGTGGCGGCGAACGCCATGCTGGTGCCAACGTTGGCGTGCATGAGGCCCCCCGGGAGCCACGACAGCCAATGGGCGGTTCCCTGGTAGAGCTCGTCGGCAATGCCCGAGCGCAAAAGAATTTCGCCCAGCATCACGAAAAGAGGGATCGCCACCAGGAGAATGTTGGTGCTGGCGTCCCACGATATCTCGGCCACCGCGAGATGAAGCGGCATGACAGAATATATCTGATCGAGGGACAGCCCGAGCAGACCCAGCGCGACGCCGACGGGAATGCTCAGTCCCAAAAGGACCAAAAGAAATACCAGGGATATCAGGATCATGGGGAACCCCCCGTCCGATCGTCAGCGTCCACAAGACCGTGCGGAGGCAATGTTCCGTCGCTGGATTCCGATCCGGCGGTTCCGATCAGGGCCGGCAGCTCGTCAAACCGGCCCCGGACGAGCAGACCCAACGCCCTGACGAACAGATACCCGCCGACGGCCAGGAACACGATCAGACCGAACAACCATAACAGTTGAGGAATCCACAAAGGCGTCCCCAATGGCGTATTCGCCTGTGCGCCGATATCGATGGTTCCGGCCAGCATCACACCTGCCCGCCAAGTCCAGAATGCGACGAAGACGAGGAGTAGGAAAAGGGCAAGGAAATCGAGAAATATGCGGACGCGCCGAGGAACGTACTGGTAGACAGCGTCAATCCGGATGTGCCCCCTCTCAAGAAGCGTGAACCCGAAGGCCCAACTCGCGCCGACGGCGAATGCATAAGAGGACAATTCGTTGGCGCCGCCGACCGAAATGGTGAATAGCTTGCGCAAAATCACCTCGACAGCAACACCGGTGCCGGTGAGCAGGAGCATCCAACCCCCCAGGCGAGCCATTATGCGGCATCCTCGATGGATCAGTGCGTCGAGGTCATGCATTGGGTTCGACCTTTCCCGGTTTCTTCCGGCAGCCGCATCGGCGGCCATCGAGGGCCGCCGATGCGACTTCCGCGGGCGAGTAAAGTCTAGTTAACCGGCGCCTTCATTCCAACGATCTTTCCGATCGTCTCGTTCCACTCTTTGGCACAATCGCTGCCGCATCTCTCTGCCCACCGGGCAATCACGGTTTCCTCTACGATTTTTTTGTGCAGGGCCATATCCGCGTCGCTTACCTTTACCCACTTCATCGGCTTGTCGGCACGGATGCCATTCTTGCACTTCTCAAGGCCCAGGTTGCAGTCGATTCCGTCCTGCACATCCTCGGCAGATCGGGTCCATATGCGGTCCTCAAGAGCGGCAAACTCAGATTCTAGGAACGCCCGGACTTTCGGATCCATTTTGTTCCATGAATTGACGTTTACTCCGATGTAGGTCATGCCCCAGCCCATCGGCATGGTATAGAGGTAATGAGTGGCCTCCCACCAACGCACGGTGTTACCGGCCGAAGTTCCAGTCAAAGCACAATCAGCGACGCCCCGGTGGAGGGCCGGCAGGACTTCCGTAAACGAGATGTTGATACTGGCGCCCCCGGCCGCCTCGACGAAATCGGCCATCGACCGGTTGAAGACGCGGACCTTCCGCCCTTTCACGTCGGCCAACCCCTCAATGGGATCGCGGCAATACCAAACCTGCGTAGCAATGGGAAAAACGACGAGTATCTTTGTATTGAACTTCTGTTCGGCCACCCGACTGACAACAGGCTTGTATGCATCCACCACTTTGCGGGTAGTATCGATGTCAACAGTGAGACCGGGCAGGTCCAAACCTTCGAAACGCGGGTCATCCCCGGCCAAGTGACTGATCCCGGCAATCCCAAAGTCGAAGACACCCAACTTGAGCATGCGGATCACCGACGTTGTCTTAAGGCCGAGAATGTCGCTCGATTTGTAATCGACTGTAATCGTACCATTGGTCTTCTGGCTGATGGTCTTGTTGAAATACGGACCAACGATATCCTTGTGGATCGTATGATTGCTCTCCAGGCCAGCCATTTTCAATTCGGTTCGAGGAAACTCCTCCGCGACGACTGGTCCCACCGTGACCATTGTCCCTGCAACGGCCATTAACATTGCGCAACGCGAAATTCTCCCGATCATAACCGCTCCCCTTCTCTGTCTGACTTTGGATGTTCCATTTGGGTCGGCCCGAGAGTTATCTCCCTCATTTCCGCCCGACGACGGCCACCCCCCAACCGAACGTCTCCGCCACAGAACAGCCGAGATCATAAGGGAAGTCTGGCCGTTAGTTAATCGTTTAACTAGAATAGTCGATACGATATTTTATGTCAAGCGCGACCGGGGGAATTCGGCTTTCCGGTCGGTTCGCGATGGATCATAATAACTGGATGATTGGAGACAGAAAACAATGCGGCGCGTAACCATCAAGAACGTGGCCAAACGGGCTGGAGTATCGACAGCAACGGTGTCGCTCGCCCTTCGGGATAACCCGAGAATTCCGGCCACTACCCGTGCCCTTGTCAAGCGACATGCCACCGAGATCGGTTACATCTATCATCGCAGCGCTGCCAACCTTCGAACAGCAACCTCGAGCATCATCGGCGTCGCCGTGCCCGACCTCAACAATCCGGCCTATGCCAAGGTCATATCAGCAATCGAGGCGGCTCTTTACGACACGGGGCGGATGATATTTCTGGCCAACACGATGGACAGTCTCGAACGCCAGGACGCGTTTCTCCGGGCCCTACGCGAATATGGCGCCGACGGTCTCATCATGTGCCCGGCCTGGGAAACCCCTGCGTCAGTTCCCGAGGATTTAGGAAACTCCCGCCTACCGATGGTCACTTTTGCCAGAGAGGTGCCGGGTTCGGAGATCGACGCTGTTGTAAACAATGACCTACGGGCTTTCTACGATGCCACCCGACACCTTATAGATCTGGGGCATCGGCGCATCGCGTTGGTCGGTTGCGACAAGCGTATTTCTACCGGTCGCGCCCGACTGGCTGGATACCGAAGGTGCCTCGAAGACAACGGAATCGGGGACGATCTCGACCTCGTCTTCGACTGTTCTCCGACCCGTTTGTCGGGCGCGGATGTCGGTTCGCGATTCGCTGATTTGGCGGAGCCGCCGACGGCGGCGCTCTGTTTCGGCGATGTCATTGCCTTCGGCCTGATGCACGCCCTGCGAGCTCACGGCATTGAGCCGGGACGGGATTTCGCGGTCGTCGGTTGCGACGACGTGGAAGAAGCGAGCCTATTCCATCCTGCGCTAACCACGATCACCATTGATGAAGATAGGTTCGGCCGCAATTCGGTGGAGTTGCTTTTGGAGCGCATTGCCGAGCCATCACGGCCTCGACAACATATCGTCCTGGCACCAGTTCTAACCGTCCGCAGGTCCTGCGGTGCAACCGGGTAACGCATTGTTGGGCGCGTTGCATCGCGATGGGTTTTGAGATGCCAACACTCAATTCAAACTAATTTGATCTGACAAAGCCCCAAAAAAGGTTCTTATAAGATGCCTATACGTATGAATTGGTTGTGAAAATCTGACGTTCCGGCGGCCGCGGTGTAATAAATACCTATATAGAAAAATAATTTCTAAATGGATAATTTAAGAAGTTATCAAAATAGACGAGTTTTATCTATTTTGAATATTTTATCATATTGATATATCACAATAAAATTAGCATACAAACCAATATTCCCTTGACGGAATTTAATGTATTGAGTTTAATGCGCGCGCGCATGGGGTTTTGGTTTTGACCCATGTGTCATCAAATAGGTTGGTGACGTCCAAGGGTGTTTGCAGCCCGAACGGACCTGAGGCCCTGCTGGTAATTTCGGGGTGGGCGGCTTGGAACAGCGCTGCGAGGAAACATTGAATACCTTGGGGTTTTGTCCGGTTGAACACATGGTTTGGGGGCAAGATAAATACAGTGACAGATCGTCCGGTTACGAACGACATGATCGGCGCAAGCCAAAACGGGCCAACGGAAGAGCAAGCATGCGAGGAGCGTCCTGTCGTTCTGCGTGTGACCGATCTGCACAAGGCCTTCGGCGACCTCAAGGTCCTGAATGGCATTAGTTTTGATCTGTATCGCGGCAATGTATTGAGTATCATCGGCGCCAGTGGCTCGGGAAAAAGCACGCTGTTGCGCTGCCTAAATTTTTTGGACCCACCGACGGCCGGAGAAATCTATCTCGATGGTTCGGCAATGGGTTTCCGTGTCGACAAAGCCGGACGCAAGTCCGCCGATTCCCTCTCCAACATCAACCGGTTGCGCCAGGACATCGGCATGGTGTTCCAGCAATTCAATCTTTGGCCCCACATGTCGGTGTTGCGCAATATTACCGAAGCGCCCTGCCGGGTCCGGAAGATGCCCAAGGCGGAGGCGCGCGATCTGGCCGAGCAGTTGCTGAAGAAGATCAATCTTCTCGATAAGCGCGACGAGTATCCAGCGCGCCTATCCGGCGGTCAACAGCAACGCGTGGCCATCGCCCGTGCCTTGGCCATGAATCCCAAGGTCTTGATGTTCGACGAGGCCACGTCCTCGCTGGATCCGGAACTTACCGGCGAGGTTCTTGATGTGATGCGCGACTTGGGACGAGAGGGCATGACCATGCTTGTGGTTACGCACGAGATGGGCTTCGCGCGCGAAGCCTCGGACAGGGTGATCTTCCTGCACGAAGGCCTCCTTGAGGAAGACGGCCCGCCGGAACAGGTATTTGATAACCCCAAAAGTGAGCGCTGCCGGGCGTTCCTGTCAAAATCCTATCGTTGACAACGCACAAATCGGTTTGCCAGAGATGAGCGGAGGAGAGGGTCTTGGAGAGCTTTAAGGAAGCGGTCGACATTTCCCTGTTCTGGGAATACCGGTCCCTGCTCTTGGGCGGCCTCGCATTCAATTTCTATGCCTGGATCTGCGCCTTGGTGCTGGTACACGTAATGGGTTTTTCCATGTGCATGATGCGTCTCAGCCGCTTCCGCACCGCCCGCATCGTCGGCACCGTCTACACCGAACTGTTCCGCAATACGCCCGAATACATCCTGTTGACCTGGGTTCATTTTGTATTGCCGCTGCTGTTGTCGGTTCTGCTGCAGATGAAGCTGAACTTTCCGCCATTCCTATCCGCCGTGCTGGCGTTGGGAATCGCCTATAGTGGCTATATGGTCGAGACCTACCGCAGTGGCATTCAAGCCGTTCCGAAAGGCCATATCGAAGCCGGGAGAGCCTTGGGCATGTCGAGTTTCGACATCACCATGCGCATTGTCCTGCCACAGGCCATCCGCAATATCCTGCCCGAAATGCTCAATCAAATGGTCTCGCTGTTCAAGGCGACGACCCTGGTGTCGCTGATCGCAGTACCGGACCTGCTTTACAACGTTGTCATCGTGACGCAGGAAGAGATGCGGCCGCTGCCGCTCTACACTTGGGCCGCCATCGTTTACTGCGTGATCATATTTTCAGCGTCGGCTCTTGTGCGTCGGTTTACCGAGCGTTGGCGCAGTCGTGGTTGGGCCTAGGGAGGGCATGGCATGTACGTCTGGGAAACCATCATCCTCAAGAACCTCAACCTGTTCGGCGAAGGCTTGTGGGTAACGACGCAGATCAGTGCCATCGGCTTCGTCGTCGCCTGCGTGCTCGGCATGGCGGCCTGCCTGATCCGGCTGTATGTGAAGCCGCTTAGAATGCCAGCGACAGTCTATATCGAGTTTTGCCGCAATACGCCGATCTATGTGCAATTACTGTGGGTCAACTATGTGTGGCCAGACCTTTTCGGCTGGCCGCAATCCTTCTTTGCCGCCGCCTGGATGGCGCTTGGCCTGCAATCGAGCGGCTACCTGGCCGAAACCTTCCGTGCCGGCATTGAAGGCGTTGGTCGTGGGTACACCGAGGCGGCGCACTCGCTGGGCATGTCGTCGGTCCTGACGTTCCGGTCGGTAGTGCTGCCGCAGGCGTTGTTGAACATGGCACCATCAATTATGAACCAGTTCCTGGTGCTGGTTAAATCCTCGACCCTGGTTTCGATTATCGCGGTGCCGGACCTGATGTACCAGGCGATGCGACTGACCTCCATTTGGTTCCAGCCTATCGAAATCCTATCCTTCACGGCCTTCCTGTACATTCTAATCATTTTCTGCCTGTCACACGCCTTCAAGCACTATGCCGATAGTTTGCAGGAACGTTTTGGTCTGGTGCAACCATAAGAAGTTAGATGGAGGTGCTTCGGAGTACTAAACTGCAACACTTGAGAGAAAATAGGAGGCTTTTAGATGACTAGACAGTTTGATAACTCACGACGCGACATGATGAAACTTGCGGTCGGCGCGGGCGGCGTGGCGGCGGGATTGGCGGTTGCCGGTGCGTCCATGCGAGAGGCGCAGGCACAATTGCTAGAATCGGGTATCGATTCTAATTCTGTTCTGGCCCGCATCAAAAAAGAGAACAAGCTGCGCGTTGGCTATTCACAGACAGTTCCCTGGTTTTACAAAAGCGCCAAGACCGGAAGCCTAACCGGCATCTACTACGATGTGGCCGAGAAACTGGCCGCGGCCCTTGAGGTCGAGCCGGAATACCATGAAGTGTCCTGGGCAAACGCCACCGTTTCCCTGCGCAAGGGTGACTTCGACGTCTTTGGATCGTCCCTGTTCTACACGATGCCCCGCGCCCTGGTGGTCAACTATGCTGGCCCCATGTGGCACAAGGGCCGCTTGGCCGTTGTCCACAAGGACAATGCCGGTCGTTTCAAGAGCGATGCTGACTTCAACAGCCCCGACGTGACTTTCTCGGTCAATATCGGCTCGTCCGAGGAGAACTGGGTCAAGTTGACCTTCCCCAAGGCAAAGATCATCACCACCTCGGGTAACATCACGCTGGCCGCCGAGCCGGTACGGGCCAAGAAGGCTGACATTTGGGCTACCGGCGACCTCGACGCGATATTGTTCGCGCGCAAGAACGCCCGCTGGGCGCATATTGTCAACGAGGAAACGCCCATCGGCTTGACGGCCAATACCTGGGCCATCCGCTATGGCGACAATGCGTGGAAGTACTTCCTCGACATGTGGGCCGACCACATGATCGCCAGCGGCTTCATGAAGGAACGTTACGAACACTATCTTGGCGAATTGGCCAAGGGCTAATCCACCGCGACTGGATGGCCCGCTTTAATCCCTAGCGCGGGCCATCCATCTTTCTTTGTGTATTCCTTGCCCCCCTATTCCGTGGGAGAGAGCTATGATCGTCGATTGCCACTATCATGTTTTCCAGAACTGGGCCGGTCCGTGCGGTCATCCATCGCGCGATATCCACATGAAATATAAGCAGAAGATGTTGACGCGTTCCGTAGCCGACACCTATCGCACCCGCGACGGGGCAAAGGTCGATACCAAAGCCCTCTATCAGGAGACCGACAACGGATGGAGCGGCTTGAACGATGTGGCACTTCGCGTCGGGCGAAACGGCCAGATCGAATTCACCGTGGAAGGCGAGGACTATTACATTCAATACATGCCGGTAAACATGCAGGACGTGGTCGCTCCGCCGGAAATGATGCTAGCGCAAATGACCTATGCTGGGGTCGATCACTGCATCCTGCAGGCCGGTGGCGCTTATGGTGCGATGAACGATTTCAATGCCTTCACCCAGCGCCAGACCTCCTCCAAGGCCACCGGAATGATGTGGGTTGACGAGACCAAAGGAAGCTCACCCGAAGGTTTGGCCGAGGTCGAGCGCGCACACGCGCTTGGTCTTCGCGCCATTTATTTTAGCGGCGACGGTTTTGCGCGAAATGGCTTTGCCTGGGGTATGGACGATACGCGCATGGATCCGCTATGGGCCAAGCTAGAAGAACTCGGCATCGTCATGTGCGTAGAATTGTCGCCCGGACCGACCTACGACAAAGCAGGTTATGTGGCAAACCTACGCGCCCTTGCCGCAGTAATGGATCGATTTCCGGGCATTCAGGTCCATTTGGCGATGGGTCCGCCGGTGCAACTCTTCACGACCAACGGTAAATGGGATTTCCCGGATGAAATTCTGGCAATCTATCGCCGAGATCAATTGGCAATGGAGGTTATGTTCCCCATCTCTTGGGGCGGCCAATGGGACTATCCCTATCCCGAGGCACAGATTCTGATTCGCGGCATGCGCGATCAATTCGGCACCGAGAATCTTATGTGGGGCTCGGACATGCCAAATGTCGAGCGTTATTGCACCTATCGCCAATCACTCGACTTTGTGCGCCGCTATTGCACCTTTCTGAGTGCATCCGAAATGGACGCAATCCTTGGCAACAATGCCGCGCGGATCTATGGGATCGGTGTGGTGGCGTAGGCCGAAGACGGGTTGGCAAATTCACTGAACGAGGAAACAGACGATGGTTGATTTGGGACCGAATGCGGATCTAATTGGACAGCAAGGATCGCGCGAGGCGCTTCAAACACCTGTGCTGGTGTTGGACCTGGACATACTCGAGCGCAACATTCGGCACATGGTAGAATTCGCCCGGAAACATAACGTTGGCTTGCGACCCCACGCGAAGACCCACAAATCCGCGCGCATTGCGCAGATGCTGGTCGATGCGGGGGCCGAGGGTGTGTGTGTTGCGACCATTGGCGAGGCGGAAATCATGGTCGCGGCGGGAATCCCGAACATCCTGGTGACTTCGCCGGTCGTGCATCCGGCCAAGCTCGAACTATTAATCACCCTCAATAGTCAGGCCGAGGGGCTCATGGTGGCGGCCGACCATGTCGAAAACGTTGATATCCTTGACGTGGCGGCGGGTGCTGCTGGCGTGCCACTGACGGTTCTGGTTGATCTTGACGTGGGAATCGGTCGCACAGGCGCACGGACGCCGGAAGACGCCGCCATCGTCGTGCAACGCATCGACGCCGCACAGAACCTGCAGTTCGGTGGCGTGCAGGCCTATACGGGAAAAATTCAACATATCGAGGATTATGCCGAACGAAGCGCGGCCAACGAACTTCATTACGCGAATATCCGGAAGCTTCTTGCGCGTCTCGACCAATTGGGAATTGCCGTCCCAAGGGTTACCGGGGCCGGGACGGGATCTCACGACATGGATGCGCGTGGAGGTCTTTTTACCGAACTGCAGGTGGGAAGCTACGTATTCACCGACACCCACTACAATGCCGTAACATTGCGCGAGGCCGATCCGCGCCCCTTTGAGCCATCTCTTTTTGTTCGCGCGACGGTGATCAGCGTCAACCAGCCGGGCTGCGTCTCTGTCGATGCCGGCCTGAAGCGCTTTGCCACGGATTCGCCCCTTCCGCCTGAAGCAGTGCGCGGCGTTGCGGCTGGGTGTGGGTTCGTGTTCAAGGGCGACGAACACGGTTTGGTCGTGTTTCCCGATCCGAATATGGACCTCGCGCTTGGAACCGGAGTGGAGTTTATCACCCCGCATTGCGATCCGACGGTGAACCTCCACAGTTGGTATCATGTCGTGCGCGCTGAAACGTTGATCGACATATGGCCCGTCGACGCGAGAGGCGCTGTTTAAGCGAGAGTTCCGATCGCATCCGGGGCTAGTTCCGCACCTCCCGGAATGGTCACAGAAATAGAGGGTATCATTCTGGGTTCTGCGTATGGAAGGAAGCTGGGCGTTGTGCCCCCAGCCGGGATGATCCTACTTCTCCGACACTTGGCCGGGACCACGCTATGGCTCCCGCGGCGGCGGCCAATTACGTCCATTGCATGTGAGATGTATGGACTTTGGCGATCGCGTGGATAATGCTGGTGCAGTTCGGTTTCCGGAGGGGCTATGGCGCGTCGAAAGGCTTATCTTTATATCCGGGTTTCGCGCGGGCGGACGCACCGTAGAAAGCTCGAGATCGCTGAGCAGAGGGCCTTGTGCCGAATTTTCGCCCGGGGGAGAGGCTACCGTATCATCGAGGAATTCATAGAGATCGAATACAGCAAGGGGTCCGATGCGTTGGATTCCCGGCTGGAATTGCGGCAATGCATGAATATGGCACTAAGGGATAACGCCCCGGTTCTGGTCGCAAATCTGAACCGGCTTGGCCGCAACGTGAACTTCCTAGCGGCACTTGCCCAGTCAGGCGTCACTTTCATCATCACGGCCGTGGAATCCGAGATTTCGCCGATCATTCTCGGCCCCCTGGAGCGTTGCAGTCTGAGGACCACCAATCGGATTGAGAGCGTCGCCGTTGATCGGCAATCCATGGCGACGAAAAATGGCGCCGCAAAGGACTTTGCCGCGATCGCAGCAATCGGGCGTACGGTCCGAACCCAAGAGGCGAGAAAATTCGCACTGTCCATTCTTCCGGAAATTCACCTGGCGCAAGGCGTGGGCAAAACCACACTTCGCGCGATCGCTGCCGAACTGAACCGCCGGGGTATCCCGACCGCCCGAAATTCGGAGTGGACACCGACAGCGGTCAGGAGAGTTCTTGACCTTGTTGGTCGCGAACCGTAGCCGTCGTCGGACGGCCTTAAACGTCTTGCGATGGCAGAGCCCCGGCACTATTGGCGATCCTTGGTTCTGTTGCGGGGCCGCTATTGGCTAATTTGAGAGGAAAACAGGCGCACCAGTTGCGATCGTTGTGGAATCGCTAATTCATTTAGGTCTGTTTCCGTGATATCGCCCTACATGCTGGAAATCGCCTCAGAAGACAAGGTCGGTCGCCGTTGGGTAAATTCAAGCCCATGGAGTTTGAGCTGCTCGTGCATGCAGTGCAGGGCAACAGCAACGTTCAGAAGAAAGCATTGCGTCAGATAGTGCTGGATCAGTCGACCAATACCGACGATAGGGCCTCGACGCAAAGCGAAGGACTTTCAAGGACCGGAATTTTCAGCGTCTCCGAGAGACTCATGGAGAGATGAGCCATTGACGCCTGTGCCAATACGATAACATCGCAGCCTCCGGCGAGGCGTTCGGCGGCCTTTTTCAGGGCGTCGTCATGCCCCTTCCGATCGCCGTTTCGCAGGGCGGCGAACGCATCGTTCTCGACCACTGAGTCGACTTCGATGTCGCGCTTGGCCATGGCTGCGTGTTCGTGAAGAATGTCGGTGCTGGGGGCTTGGGTCGCGTGGTTGGTACACAAGAGGCCAATTCTGGTTCCCCTCTGAACCGCCAGAGCGGCCATCGCATCGTCGATTTTAATAACCGGAACATCCATCAACGGGCGCACCAAATTGATACCCGGCGACGTCGCCGAACAGGTGAATAGTATGGCTTGCGCCCCGGCATCCTGAGCCAGCGCGCACAATCCGCCCATGCGGCGGATAATGGCCGGCGTTAGTCCACCTTCCTGCCGGGCGTCGGCGAGCAAGCTTTCATCAAGCATATGAAAGCTTTCCAGGTTCGGGTGGCGCTTCTCCAACAAGCCTGTGAACACCCCGACCAGAAAAGGAACCGTGTGTACCAACGCCAGCTTTTTCATTCTCTCGTTCCCCATCACTACGGCCTGTGTCCGTCGTCAAAATCATTGGGCCAATTGATCGTCTGATTTAACGGAGGATCTGGCTCATCTTGGGTTGATGTTAAGCCGCTTGTTGCTGATGGTTCAAGCGGCGTTTAGGCTGACCGTCACCAAAGGCACCGTCAAGGGTGACTTCGAAACCTTCTTCCTCAAGAACCAACCGGCCGACCTGACCCTGACGGTTCGGGTGCTCGGCAAATACCAGAACACCGACAAGCAAAACAGGGTCCGCATTCTAACCCAGACCATCCCCGTCTACGCGCTGGACATCGACCCGGCGCGCGGGGCCAAAAACGCCCTGAAAACAGCCAAGGCCATGGCGCCTGTGGTGGCCCAGATCGTTGGCATTCTGACCAAGGACGCGGCCCGGGTTTTGGCGGACGCGGCCCAGGTTGTCGGCAAGGGCATCACGCTCATCGCCAAGAAAACCGCCGTGAAAATCAAACAAGACGCTAAAAAAGCTTTCAAGGTCGCCGATAAGGTCGCCAAGAAGGTGGTGTCGTTCTTCGGCGGTAGCGATGGCTCCGCCTGGCACGTGATCGTTGCCGAGATTAACAGCCAGTGCCTCTCGACCGAGAGCAAGAATGGCACGGTTCGCCTGCGGCCCTGCAACCCGGCCTCTCACCACCAGCAATGGCAACTGGTGGCCGAGGCCCAGGGTTACACCGCTGTGCGCAGTCGGGCCAGGGCCCGGTGCCTGCACGTGACGGGACGTCTTTGGAAATCGCAATGGAAAGATAACGGACGATCCATCGCGGTCAGCAACTGCAAGTGGGGAATCGATCTAACGTTGCGCAACCAGCGCTTCAGGTTCGAGGACACTGGGAAAGGCAGCAAATACCCAACTCTTACACGTAAGAGAATGATCGCGCGTCATTCAGGCAAATGCGTGGCCCTCACGGGGCGTAGAAGGGGGCTCCGCGTGGAGCAGCGTAGTTGCGGCCTCGGCACCTATGAGAGGTTCTTCGCCGTTGCCGTCGGCGCCTTCCCGCCCAAGCCCACGCCCAAGCCCCGCGATCCCAACAATCACTGGGTAACGTGGCCGACGGGCACCGCCCTTGATGTGGGTGCCGGCGCCAACGGCTCGGTCTGGGTCGTGGGCACGAACCACGCTCCTTACCAGATGAATGCCCAGGGCAAGTGGTCCAGGATCGCCGGTGGCATCGACCGCATTGATGTTGACCCCTATGGCAATCCTCGGGGTGTCAACAAGAACAACGACATCTTCCGCTGGGATGGCAAGAAATGGCATCACATTCCCGGCAAGGCCATCGACATCGGCGTCGGCGCCGACGGAACTGTCTGGATCGTGGGCACCGACAAGCACCCCTACGTCCTGACCGAAGAAGGATGGCAACAACGCCCGGGCGGCCTGATCCGTATCGACGTTGGGCCTGACGGAAAACCCTGGGGGTTGGGACCGGACCGCACGATCTGGCGGTGGAACGGGACAGCTTGGCAAAAAATTCCGGGCGCGGCCAACGACATCACCATCGGTGGCAACGGCGCGGTCTGGATTGCTGGTACCAACAAGTATGCCTATCAATGGACCGGCGAGAATTGGAAACGCTGGCCTGGCGGAGGCATCGCCAATATCTCGGCGAATGGCAAAGGTGCGCTGTGGAGCATCCATGACAATAAGCGCATCCTCCACTGGTCCAAGTAGATCGGAAGAGAGAACGCCGGGGGCAGCACCACCAACCACTCTGCCCCCGGCTGCCGGCAACCATCCCATTTGGCATCCCGTTGACAGTGATGCTGTACCCCGAACCCAAAAGGATTATTTCCGGAGTCTTCCGCGATTTGGTTTGCATGACGACCGGGCAATACCGGGTGAGGAAACTTCCGAATATTGCGCGTCACAAGCCGAACCTCACGGGTAATCTCAGCACCCTGACGAAGCAAGAGAATGCCCCCATCCGGTTCGGAAAGCAGGCACCGGGGAAGGCAAAGTATGAATTTCCCAACAAGGCTGCCAACCAAAAAACTCTGACGCTTGTGTGACGTCAGCGCCTATGGGACAGATTGATGTGATTGCGTAAGGGAGGATTTCTGGTTCATCGTAGTGACCGTAGGGAACGAAGATGAGACAGAAATCCATGAGCACGAAAGCACCCGCCGAGAAGGTGGTCCGGGACATCCGGCGCAAGACGCGTAAGCAGTATTCGGCGGAAGAAAAGATCCGCATTGTGTTGTCGGGGTTGCGCGGCGAGGAGAGCATCGCCGCGCTGTGTCGGCACGAGGGAATTGCCGAGAGCCTGTATTACAGTTGGTCGAAGGAATTCCTCGAAGCTGGCAAGAAGCGGCTGGCTGGCGACACCGCGCGTCAGGCAAATAGCGGTGAGGTCAAAGGCCTAAAGCGCGAGATGCGCGACATGAAGGAACTGGTCGCCGAGCTTTCCCTGGAGAACCGCCTGCTTAAAAAAAGCATGATCGCGGATGGGGGAGACGAGGAATGAGATATCCCGCATCCGAAAAGCAGGAGATCATCCGGTTAGTCGAGAAGTCCCATCTGTCGGTGCGCCGCACGCTCGACAAGCTGGGCATTCCGAACACCACGTTTTACCGGTGGTACGACCGTTACCGGGCGCTCGGCACGGAAGGCCTTGAAGACCGTACCAGCGGTCCTGGTCGGGTGTGGAACCGCATCCCAGATGATGTCCGCGAGCAGATTCTTGACCTGGCCTTGGACGAGACGGAACTGTCGCCGCGGGAGTTGGCCGTGAGGTTCACCGACACGAAGGGTTACTTCGTCTCGGAAGCCTCGGTTTACAGGCTGCTCAAGGCCCACGACCTGATCACCAGCCCGGCCTTTATCGTCATCAAGGCGGCAAATGAGTTCCGGGATAAGACCACGGCCCCGAACCAGCTCTGGCAGACCGACTTCACTTACTTCAAGGTCATCGGTTGGGGCTGGTTTTATCTGTCAACGATCCTCGACGACTATTCCCGTTACATCATCGCCTGGAAGCTGTGCACGACCATGCGGACCGATGGTGTGACGGAAACGCTGAGCCTCGCCTTGAAGGCATCGGGGTGCGACAGGGCCGATGTCGCGCACAAACCCCGGCTGCTCAGCGATAACGGTTCGTCTTACATCTCTGGCGATCTGGCTGAGTGGCTGGGCGAGCGTGGCATGGACCATGTCCGTGGCGCGCCGTACCATCCACAAACACAAGGAAAGATCGAGCGCTGGCATCAGACATTGAAGAACCGCGTCCTGTTGGAAAACTATTACCTGGCGGGCGACCTTGAAAACCAGATCGACGCCTTCGTCGAGCATTACAACTTTGAGCGATACCACGAGAGCCTCGGCAATGTTACGCCCGCCGACGTCTACTTCGGGCGCGACACAGCCATCATCGAAAGGAGAAAAAAGATCAAAAAACTCACCATCCAAAACCGCCGCTTGAACCATCAGCAACAAGCGGCTTAACATCAACCCAAGATGAGCCAGATCCTCCGTTAAATCAGACGATCAATCGGCCCAAAGATTTTGACGACGGACAGTGCAGGGATAAAACACGGTCAAACACGGCCTGGCGCAAATCAGCCACAACCCGTTCGCCCAGCCATGAAACAAAATAAAATCGTGCGAACGTGCCTACGGCCATGATCAGTGACAAGGCCAGAAGCAGGAAGAGCGCGCTATCGAGTGCGCTTGTATCACTTTTTGCCAATCCGCCGTCAATAAGTGCTTTCAGTCCCTGCCCCAGACCCAGAACCGAAAGGCCGGTTATCACCAGTGCCGTGATGGCGGCCACGACATGCCCGGTGTAGGGCATTAAAAAGCCTGCCGTGCGGCGCAGGTATCTGAAATCCCGGCCCTTGGGCCGGTCAAATGAAGCAGAGTTGCGCGTCAAGAGCGATATCCCGGTGAAACTAAAGGTAGGATGAATATGGGGGAGGTGCAGGGTTAGGGCAACCAGAGGGCGTTGACAACTTAACTGGTGCCGAACCAAGCTTTCCTGCCTGGCTCCTGGCTCCTGGCTCCTGGCTCCTGGCTCCTGGCTCCTGGCTCCTGGCTCCTGGTTACGCAGCCAACGCCCCGACGAGGCCTAGGCGGCACGGATAGGTCATGCGACCCAAGATACATCTCTGATCTCCAAGAGCAAATTAAGGAGGTTGCGAGCCCCCGCAACCAAAATAAAGCCCGCAATATCAATATGTTGCGGGCTTTTTGATGTTTGGTTCCATGGAAGCAAACAAAGCCGTGGAAGCAGGTGGGGAGAAACCAAAAAGGAGAATAGCGACGGAAAAGCTCGGTTTGATTGAAATGTAGTGATGCGTAGTGTTGAATTGTGGGCGCATGAAGTGCGGATCGAACGTTTGGACCGCCTTGCCGCGCTTTATGAGCGTAACCACTCCGCTGACCGCGTTGCCGATGATGAACGCCAGGAACGCGAAACGGATCGTGAGCAGACGCGGCTCATCACGGAGCGGAAAATTCAAAAATCGACGAGCAGCCGCAGGACTTCCAAGGCTGAGCGGCAGCATGGCGATGGCAAGAAAGAGAAGGATGGCGGAACTGGCAAAAGCGACGCCTCTCTCGCAAATGCCTTCAAAAAGATGCAGCAAAAAGATCAAGATCGCGCAAAAATTCCGGAAATGAGCGGTCCGATCAAGGCCGCTCGCGCGATAAGTCATACCCTTTTGGTCCGGTATTGACACGATAACTTGACAATGCCCGGCCAGTGGCGGAGTTTTACTCTGGCGTTAACAGACCGCTAGCTAAAAGGTCAATTACAAACTTGTCGTACTCAGCAATACAGCGTTGTAAGTAGTTAACGGCAGTAGGGAAACGCGGCAGATGCAGGACCCTGACAACAAAACGAAAATCAATAAGAAGGTCAGCAGGCGACGGACAACACTAAGAGACGTCGCCGCGTTGGCTGGCGTCAACTATTCCACCGTTTCCAGGGTGCTCCGCGGTACGGTTGACGCCGCCACCAGGCCCGAAACCCGGGAACGCATCAGGGAGGCCGCCAAGGAACTTAATTACCGCCCAAACCGGCTGGCCCAGGCTTTGCGAACGCCTCAACCCAACTATATCGGAGTTGTCATAACAGACCTCGCGAATCCGACAAGTCGCGAAATGATCTACTCTATTGAAAGTGCGGCCAGCGCCGTCGGCATTACGACAGCCATTTACCATGTGGATCAAAAACATCGACCGTCGCACAACCTCATGCAGATCGCCTCGGACAGTCACGTGGACGGTTTAATCATTGCATCCAGGCTCGTTATCGAGGGGGAATTCGGTTCGCTCGGCGATCTTCCCTGCGCGGTTATCGTCGTCAACGAAACCGATATCATCGACGACTTCGTCGCCCTGGATCATGCCAAAGGCACATACCTTGCAACGCAGCACTTGGTCGACCTGGGACATCGCGACATCGCACTCCTTTCGGGAGAAAAAGGTATGATGAATGCCCGCCGGAGGATGGAGGGATACCGGAAATCCATCCGACGCGCAGAGCTTAAAGAAAAAATCGTCATGTCCTCGGGCTACAATACAACCGAAACTCTTGATGCGATTTCTACTTTATTCGACAACGAAAGCCGTCCGACTGCGCTTCTCACAGCGACCCTCTCGATGGCCATGACTAGCCTCGCCGCCTTGGAAAAGAGGGGGTTAGACGTACCTGGCGATATATCCCTGATTTCGCTTCAGAACGATCAGTCGGCGGATTTCATCTCTCCGGCCATCTCGGCAATCGACTATCCTATCGAAGAACTGGGAATCACCGCAGCACAGGCACTGCTGCAAAAGATCAACGGGACGCCGCCCAAGCTTCCGCGAATTATTGCTCCGAGCGGATATGTCGATCGTTCTTCCGTCAGACCCCTTGAAAAGAGCCCCCGCTCCTCGATTTCCGACGTTTAAGCCTCTCCTTGCGCCTGCCCCGGACTTGGTTGTTTATTACGCATTTTTTCGTTATTTAGCAATAAAATTATGCTATTGCGGCACACAAACGTTTGTGTAATACTCATCTTGCGTTTTTGAGAAAATGACGAATCAGACTCGACTACGAATTTGGCGGAACATTCGTAACTCCGGCGCCGATTGACCATACGAAGACAAACTGCCGGAAAAGGAACATAGGGACGGCAGGGATGAACGGCAAAACGAGGCCCAAATCGATCTCGCTTCCAGACCCTTTGGTGGCCATTCAGGTCAACTCGGCTTCGTTTGCCGATGAAGGAGTCGACCCCGTACTGGATAATCTTCAGAGACTCGCCGGGGTAAACGCCTTGTATCTCGTTGCGATGTCGTGGGCCCGTGGCACAGGTGGACGACAGCAGCCCAAGCTCCCCTTGCCGGATCACGGTGTCCAGCAATACGATTTGGATTGGCAAGGCGGACTCGATGTCCGCCGCAACGACAATCACTATCGCGATACGTCCGTGGAACCGCCCAATCGTTCCGTCGAATATGGAGAAGACTGGGATGTCTTCGCACAAGTCATCCCCAAAGCGCGCGAGCGCAACATGGCGGTGTTTGCGATGATCGCCGAAAGCGTCAAGTCGGATCGAATATACCAAACGCCGGGATTTTGGCGAACGCTTGAGATTGACGCATGGGGGCGGCCAACGCGCGTCCCATGTTATCGAAACCCGAACTATGTGTCGTGGTATGCGCAGATCATCGAGGATTGGGCGCACAATGCGCCGGTGGACGGGATTGTGTTTGCGCCCGAACGGCCCGGCCCATTGAACATCTTGATGGAGAGCCCAAGCGATCCGAACGATATCGACGTGCACGGTCCGTTCGGTGGAGCAATCAGCTGCTTCTGTCCGCATTGTTGCGACGCGGCTGAACGCAAAGGGATAAACGCCGTCCGCGCCCAACAGGGTTATCGGGAGCTTATTGAGTGGAATCGGACCGTTTCGAACGGCATCATCCCCGAAGACGGTGGGTTCGTAACGTTTTGGCGGCTGTTGCTTGAGTATCCCGAAATCCTCGCTTGGCAACGGCTATGGACTGACGGCGCAGAACAGTTCATGAAAATGATCTACGGTGTGGCCAAGGCCGTGCGGCCTGACTTCCAAGTGGGATGGCACCTGTACCATAATTATTCCCTAAGCCCCTTCTGCCGGGCGAGTTCGGATTACGCCCGTTGGGCGGAGTTCTCGGATTTTCTTAAACCGGTGGTCTATAACGCAACCGGCGGGGCGCGCATGAACGCCTGGGTGAAACGGTCTTGCAAGGCGTTGTTCGCCGATAGCACACCGGAAACAATCTATCCCTTCCTTTTAGACATGATGGGCTACAAGGAAGGGGCGCTGAAGGACCTGATCAACGGTGGACTTTCCGCCGATTACGTGGAGCGGGAGGTGCGTCGCGCCGTTAACGGTGTGGCCGGGGCCTGTGCCATTGATGCCGGTGTCGATGTCGATATTCCGAACAATTTCGGCGTCGAGGAAGCAAACAGAACTACACGCGAACAAGTTCGCGATGCGGTAAAAGCCGCTTTGCGCGGCGGCGCGCGCGGGGTCGTTCTCAGCCGGAAGTATTCTGAAATGACTCTCGATAATCTGGCTGGCGCGGGTGATGCGTTGGCCGAACTGGGATTGAAGTAGGATCGGGGTTCGACGTGAGCCGGAAATTGTTGGAAATTCGAGGACTGGAGACATCTTTCTTCACGGAAGACGGCGTGGTTCCTGCGGTGAACGGCGTAGACTTTGAGGTACCAAACGGAGAAACCCTTGCGATCGTCGGGGAGTCCGGATGCGGCAAGAGTGTCGCGGCGCTCTCGATCATGCGTTTGATACCGGATCCCCCCGGCAAGATTGTTGGCGGCACCATCCATTTTGACGGTCGAGACTTGTTGAAAAAGTCGGACGCCGAGATGCGGGATATCCGCGGCAACGACATTTCCATGGTGTTTCAGGAACCGATGACCTCCCTGAACCCGGTTTATACGGTCGGGTACCAAATCATGGAGGCCGTTGCCTTGCATCAAAATCTGAACAATCGCGACACACGGGAATTAGCCATCGACATGTTGAAGCGTGTCGGAATCCCGTCTCCTGAACTGCGGATTGACGACTATCCCCATCACATGAGCGGCGGAATGCGCCAACGGGTCATGATCGCCATGGCTCTGTCGTGCAACCCCAGGCTGTTGATCGCCGACGAACCTACAACAGCGCTTGATGTGACGATTCAGGCACAAATTTTGGACCTGATGAACCAATTGCAGGAAGAACTCTCCACCTCGATCCTCTTGATCACGCACGACTTAGGCGTTGTCGCCGAGACGGCCAAAAAGGTTGTCGTGATGTACATGGGAAAAATCGTCGAAAAGGCCACAGTGGGTGAAATTTTTTCCAATCCACGGCACCCCTACACCATCGGCCTATTGAGATCGACGCCAAAGCTGGAGGAAAACCGAGAACGGTTGCAGGAAATAAAAGGGGTCGTACCCAATCCGTTCGATGTCGCTAGGGGGTGCGCCTTTCATCCCAGGTGCGATCGGGCGACGGATGACTGCCGTCAAATACAACCCGAACCGCGTGAAATGAACAGTGGACATTGGGTCCAGTGTTGGAACGCCGAGAAATGACAGTGCAAGAGAGCGACTATCTGATCGAAGTGGATGATCTGAGGAAGCACTTTGCCCTTGATCGCGGGTTTTCCCTTTTTCGGGAAAAGGCGACGGTCAAGGCCGTGGACGGCGTGAGTTTTCGCCTCAAGAGGGGACAGACCTTCGGACTTGTCGGCGAAAGCGGTTGCGGCAAGTCAACCATCGGGCGCCTTCTCCTGCGTCTGATCGAGGCGACCTCCGGAAGCATCCGGTTTGAAGGGGCGGATATCCTTTCATTGCCCTCAGGGGAAATGCGGAACCTGCGCCGTAATATGCAAATGATATTCCAGGATCCGTATTCGTCTTTAAACCCGAGAATGTCTGTAGCGGAAATCGTCGGGGAACCGCTGCTGGTCCACGGAATCGCAAAGGGCGCGGATAAAGAAAAGAAGGTGCTGAACCTGTTAGAGCTGGTTGGGCTCGCGAGATACCATGCTAAACGCTTTCCTCACGAGTTCAGCGGCGGTCAACGTCAACGCATCGGCATCGCCAGGGCGCTTGCGCTTAATCCCAAGGTCGTCATCTGTGACGAGGCGGTTTCGGCGCTGGACGTCTCCATCCAATCGCAGGTGCTTAATCTATTCAAAGACCTTCAGACGGAACTCAATCTTACTTACCTTTTCATTTCCCACAATTTAAGCGTCGTCAAGCACGTCAGTGATTACGTGGCAGTGATGTATTTGGGAAAAATTGTCGAATCGGCCCCGAAAGATGCCCTGTTCGAAAACCCCAACCATCCTTACACAAAAGCCCTGTTGTCGGCGATCCCGAAGCTAGATCCGTTCGCGGAAAAGTCGAGGGTTTTCCTACGGGGCGAAATCCCCAACCCCATCAATCCCCCTTCCGGGTGTCGGTTTCATACGCGATGCGACTACGCGACGCCCACGTGCGCACATGCCGAACCACCGACCGCAGAAATTATGAAAGATCATTTTTCTGCGTGTTTCTTAAATAACAAAAATAATCCTTATTGACTCTGGTTTTCAGAAGCAAAGTAAACACTAGCAGTGAGGAGAAAGGTTATGAAGAAAGACAAAAAAACAAAAGTGGAGTTGGCGAAAGTTGATCGACGAAAAATCTTGAAGGGTGTCGGAGCGGCTGGTGCGCTGACCGCGATGTCCGGTTTGGTACCGTTTAGTTTGTCGAGCGTCGTTCATGCCGCCGCCCACGCCGGGAAATCGTTTGTTATCGGTTTGGCCTCGGAGGCCGACGGCTTATCGTCCGCCGTAGCCCGCCCCGATCATCTCGGAAGGCTTATCGAACGCGGAATACTGGACTACGACCGCGCCGGGGCCAGCTTTAAAATCGTTCCCGGAACCGCGGCGGCCATGCCCGAGGTCCTCGATAACGGATTGCGTTTCAGGTTTAAGATCCGTGATGACGTCTATTTCCACGACGGCTCGAAAATGGATGCGGAATCCGTAGCCTACTGGGTCGATATGCAGATCAATAAGAAACACCCGCTAAACAAGAGTAACAAATGGCGGACGCTCGGTCGCTTAAAATCCATTAAAAAGGTCGTCGCTGTAGACAAATACACGGTCGATTTCTACCTCAAGAAATTCAATGCGGCGCAAATGGATTGGTTTACGGACATCGGCTACCAAGGTCTCCCTGTCGAGCCACTTAAGAATAAGGCCGACCTGTTCAACACCGACCTTTCCGCAGGTCCCTACATGATCGCTTCACGTCAACGAGGAGGTGCCACCGTTCTGAAGCGGTTCGATAAGTATTTCGATTCGAACGAAGGAAAGGCACCGCGCATCGGTTTGAAGACGATCCCAGAAGTCAATGCGCGTATGGCCGCTCTGGAAGCCGGCGAAATCGACTGGATGGACGGTCTTTCTTCGGAAAGCGCGCAATACTTGAAAAAAGTCGATGGCATCAACGTGTCGGAGCGGAAAACCCTGTATGTTTGGTTTATTACGCTCGATATGCGCCATAAACCTCTGAACGACGTCCGGGTGCGTCAGGCCTTAAACTATGCGGTGGACAAAGAATCGTTGATTCGCGACGTCCTCGGCGGAGCGGCTGAACGCTCCTATTCGCCGCTCTCCAGACAATTCGGGGACTTTTACGCTGGCGATAAGGTCAAACACTACGACTACGATCCGGACAAGGCGAAGGCACTGCTGAAAGAAGCGGGTTACGCGGACGGTTTCAAATCGACGATCTACACGAACACCGGCCGGGTTGGGCAGATGAAGCCCATTGAGATGTCGCAATTCGTCCAGGCCAATTGGAAAGCCGTCGGCGTGGATTGCAACATCGAATCGAGTGAATGGAGTGCCTTCGAATCACGGCGCCGTAAGGGCGAATTCCCGATCGCCACGCGCGGATGGACCCCGTCGACCGCCGATCCGGATGGTCTGGTGTTCCAGAACTTCCACAGTTCGATGGTTCCTCCGACCCAGCGCAATGTCGCTTTCCTCCAGGATCCGGAAGTGGACAGGTGGCTGGATACAGGTATGGGAACACTTGATATGGAAGAACGGCTCAATGCGTTCATCGAAGCTCAAAAACGGATCGCCGAGTTGGCGCCATGGGTATTTGTTTGCCACGAAATTACCTTCGAGGCGTTCAACAAAAACCTGTTGGGCTACAAGGTTCATCCTGCCGGACGCGGACGGTCGCTGACCTACGCTTACAAGGGATGATCGCACCAATGGTGAACTAAGAGCACCAAGGATTGATCAGTGGTGGCTCGTTTTGAAAAGCGGGCCACCACTAACAAAAATATTAAATACACACATCAGTCAATCTGCAAGAAAACCGGCCTATAAAATAATAATACGTCAATGTGGTTGGTCTTAGGGGTCCATGAATTTAAAACGAATACGAGATCGAACCGATGTATAGCTATTTATTTAGACGTCTACTCCAAACAATCCCGGTGATATTTGGGGTTTCGATCGTAGCTTTCCTTATTATTCACCTTGCGCCCGGCGATCCTGTTTTGATGATGTTGCCCCAAGAGGCGACTCATAGTGAGATTGAGGAAATGCGTCGGTCGCTTGGATTGGACCGGCCCTTGATTGTCCAATATTTTTCGTGGTTGCAGCAGGTTCTGTCAGGAGATTTGGGGAAGTCTCTGTTCACATCGCGCCCTGTACTCGTAGAGGTTCTTGATCGTTTTCCGAACACCATTCTCCTTACCGTAACCGCTATTTTCCTGGCCATCGTGTTAGGGATGCCGTTGGGCGTTCTGGCGGCCGTCAAGCGTGGCAGTTCTTTGGATACCGGCAGCATGGTGGCGTCGGTTGTCGGCTGGAGCATGCCGAATTTCTGGATTGGACTGATGTTGATCATCGTTTTTGGTGTCTGGCTCAAATGGTTGCCGACCAGCGGAATGTACGACCTTATGGCCGAGGAAAAGACGTTTTTAGATCTGCTGAGGCACTTGATTTTACCTTCGTTTACGTTGGCGGTAAGCCATATGGCCTACGTGGCAAGGTTCACCAGGTCCTCTCTTCTTGAAGTTCTTAATCAAGATTATATCCGAACAGCCAGGGCCAAAGGCCTACACGAACAGATCGTCGTCCTGCGCCATGGACTGCGTAATTCTCTGATCCCCATCATCAGCGTTCTGGGCGTCACCGTTGGCCATCTTCTCGGCGGCGCCGTTATCGTCGAAGCGGTATTCGGCTGGCCGGGCCTCGGAAACTTGATGATCAAAGGGATTTTCGCACGTGATTTTCCGCTGGTCCAAGGCGCGATGCTGTTTGCCGCGGTGACGTTCATATTTGTCAATGTGGTTGCCGACCTTCTGTACGCGGTCGTCGATCCCAGAATTCGCTACCGATAATTTCAGTGCCAAAATTCAGATGGACCGAAAAACGATGAACACGGTATCGGAAGTTTTCGATGATGAACCGACCGCTCCTGTTAAACAGATGCCTTTCTGGCGACGATTGGCCCGTAGAAAGGCCTCGACGGTTTGCTTCGTGATTGTCTTGATCATCGTGGTGCTGGCTATTCTTGCTCCCATATTGCCGATTGCGGACCCCGACGAAATCCGCTCGGCGAACCGGCTCGTCGGTCCGGGAGAAAAGGGATATCTGCTTGGCGCCGATGAACTTGGTAGGGATGTGCTGAGCCGTCTGATTTGGGGCGCGCGGGTGTCTTTGATGGCGGGATTTGGTGCGTCGATCGCCGCCCTCGTTTTCGGTGGTACTGTCGGTCTTGTCGCCGGCTTCTTCGGAAAATGGATCGATAGTATATTGATGCGCTCAACGGATGTCATTTTGGCTTTTCCGAGCATCCTATTGGCCGTTGGGGTCATCGCCGCGCTAGGCCCCGGACTGAACAACGCCATGATTGCTGTGGCGATAGCTGGCTTTCCGCTCTATGCCCGAGTTGTCCGTGGGTCCGTCCTCAGCGCCCGCGAAAACACCTATGTCGAGGCGGCTCATTCCATAGGCGTCAGCAACTTCCGCATCATGTGGCGCCATATTCTGCCCAATATTTTGGCACCCATCATCGTGGCGCTCTCCCTGGATGTGGGGATCAAAATCGTAATCACGTCCAGCCTTAGTTTTCTTGGGTTGGGCGCGCAACCGCCGACTGCGGACTGGGGCAACATGATCGCGTCGGGGAAAAACTACATCCGCGTTTCCGCTCACCTCGTCATGATGCCCGGATTCGCGATTTTCCTGATCGCGCTTTGCCTGAATGTGGTCGGTGATCAATTGAGGGACGTTTTGGATCCTCGACTCAAAAACACGTAAGTCAGCGGGGGGCGTCTGGAAGCCTCTCCTCGACGAAACATAGAACGGAATGGGAATGGGAAATGACTGAAGATCGCAAATTATATGTTGCTTTCAATTGGGTCATTTATATGGCGAGTTCCTTTCAGCCACCGGCCGAATGGTTTTCGACCATCGACAAATCGACGGGACCGCTTCTGGATATCTATGACCGACATCCTAGCATTAAGTCAAATTTTAGCCTCGGTGGATGGGTTGGGCGCTGGTTGGAAAATAACCGGCCGGAGTTTGTCGAGAGGCTTCGTAGCGGCGTCCGTGACGACCGCTTCGAGATCGTCAATCGGCCCTATTTCCATGCAACCATGTCCATGCTGGCCTACGACGAGGCCGACGAGCAGATAAAGAGGAGCATGGACATCAACGAAGACATTTTCGGCGTTCGTCCGGTGGGTGCGCATCATAATGGTTGGCCCTGGGACCCGGTTACCGCGAAGGCCTTGGTCGACAATGGCGTGAACTATCAACTTCTCATCAATTGGCAACTCCAAAACTATACCGACCCGCCCATTACCAATCCGCCGGAAGCGTATTACCGAGCCGCCAAACTCCATACGATCGAGGATTCAACAATTTCATCCATGTTCGTTTCCCTCTCGCAGGACGACATCGGGATTCCGCAGGAGATGTCGCCGCTACACTTCCTGAAGGTTCTTTCCGGGAAAAGGCCGGTCGATGATTTCAAGCAGGGTATTGAACAGATCCAAAAGTCAAACACCGAAGGCGATAAATTGGTTTTGCTGTTCAACGATTCCGAGGTTTTTTGGCGCGACCCCCATACCGGTGCCACGGAGCTCAGCCAACAGGAGATGGAAGACCGGTTCGAGGAGATTTTGACTTTCCTGGAAGAATGCCCGTACGTCGAATTCACGACATGCAAGGATTACCTGAAGAAGTTTCCTCCAACCCAGACCTACTTTTTGCGACCGAGCGTTTCGCCGTTTTCACCGGGCCAGGGTTTCGACGCGTGGGCCGACGGCGCTTTCAAGCAAGCCTACAACCTCAACATCCAGTGCGCCAGGGCAACCGAGGATATCCATATGACGGAAAGCATTATCCGGCTGGCCGAAAAAATTGGCGGGGATGTCGAGCCCGCGAAAAGCATTGTGGAAAATGCATGGGAAAACCTGATGTTATCCAAAACGGCGGTGGGCCGCGCCCTGGCTCCAAGAGAGTCCGTCAGCATATGGTGCGCTGAATATGCCCTGTCAGCCAGCCGTGACGCCCGAAGAGCAATCGATGCAATTGAATTCCCGAATTTCCCCAATGGAAATCGAAAAAAAGGCGACAGGAATTAGTGATGAACGATGATTTGTTTGTGGGCGTACAGCTCTTTCCCTTTAGCTACCTTCACGAAGGGGTTGAGCAAACACTTAAACGTTTGCGCGACTGGAGCGCCGTCAACTCGATCATGTTGGTTTCCGCGAACAGGGGCGAGTCAAAGTACTCCTTTGCAAAGACTTGGGACTCCGGGCACGAAAACGTGGTGGGACCCTACAAGGCGATGGGTGGATTCTATAGCAATCCGGACCTGGATCTTTACGGCGGCACAGCTTTGAAGCCGGTCAAATGCCCCGAGGAAGGGTTGTCCGATATCGATTCCCTTCAGGTCACCGTCGATGCAGCACGACCGCTGGGGATGAAGGTCTATGCCATGATCTTTGAGGCGCTCTATGCCAACCAGCCGGATGCGCTTTACAAAAACACGGCAATGGCGCTCGCCCAGGACGTCTTGGGTCGGCCTGCGATGCAAGGGTGTTACAACAACCCTCACTACCGGAATTTTCTTCTCGCGATGACCGAGGACCATGTCCGCAACTATGACATCGAAGGTATCTATATCGAGTTCGAAGGGTGGGGCATGCAATCCCCGTCCTATTTCTTGGGGTTGCCCGAAAAGGGAATGCCAATTTGTTTTTGTGACCACTGCATGGACGCGGCAAAAAAACACGGATGGGACGGCGAAAAGGCGAGAAAAGGCTTTCTTGAACTGATTGAACGGCCCGATGCCTCGGACGGGGTGCAAGACGACGGAGCATTTGTAGAGGCTTTGCGCATCATGCTTCACTATCCGGAAATTCTTGCCTGGGAATCGCTTTGGATGAAGACACGCCAGCGGATGTTCCTCGAGATTTACGGTACGGCGAAGGCGATCGATCCGGACAAAAATGTGGGCTGGAACGTCAATTCGCCCGTGCAAACCATGCCGGTTGCGAGGGCCGCTTACGATTACGGAACCGCTCACCAGTTTTCGGACTGGGTAAAACCCAATATTCACAATGGTTTCGCGGCGGGGATGTTCAATCAGTCCGTCGCCAAAATTCACGAAGGTCTGCTTCCGGGCGTCGCCCATGAAACCGTCTCCAACGTCATGCTGAACATCTTTGGGCTTAATCCGCCGCTCCCAGCCGACAACTTTGCAAAGGAACGGTTTTCCACAAACTTCCGGTTTGGTCCTCAATTCGTGGAAAACGAAACCAAGCGCGTCGTTCGAAAGGTCCAAGGACGTGTGCCGGTTTATGCCGGACTGGATGTGGAACCTCCCGTTTCGGCATTCTCGTCAGATATTGAGCGTGGAATGGAGGCAAGCGTCAACGCCGCCCTGGACGCGGGCGCACAAGGCCTCATCATGGGTCAGTTCTACCATGACTGGCCGAGGGAAAGCCTCGAGGCGGTCGGACGCGCAGTCCGGTCACGCTCCGGAGCTCTCAGCTAATCATGGAGAAAATCGCAATCCTTGGTGCCGGGGGTGTAGGCGGAACGATCGGGGCCTATCTTCTGCGAGATGGCCGAGACGTGACGCTGATAGATCAATGGCCGGCACATGTTGACGCGATCAAAGACAAGGGCCTTACTCTGACAGACGTCAAGGGCACTATTTCCGTCCGCGCACCGGCGCTTCACATCAACGAAGTCTGCAATATATTCGATCCGTTCGACATCGTAGTGATGTGTGTAAAGGGTTATGACGTTCGGTGGATGACATGGCTGATTGAGCCGGTCCTGAAGGCCACTGGATATATCCTGGTTGCGCAAAACGGGATGAACGACTTATGCGTGGCCAATGTCGTCGGCCATCACCGGACGATCGGGTGTGTGGTTACGTTGGCCGCCGGGGTCTACGAACCGGGGCATATCCAACGCACCGACCCAATGACTGCCCGGAATTTTACGGTTGGCGAACTCTCCGGCGTTATTACGCCAAGGGTTGGGGCGCTCGTATCGGATCTTGAATTGGTCGGCGCCAGCACCGCAACGACAAACATTTGGGGCGCTCGCTGGACCAAACTGGCTGTTAATTGCATGGGCAATGCCATTTCCGGTCTCCTTCATTCGGAAGAAAGATCAATGTCTCCGGAACAGGAGGACATCGTGCAATCGATTCGAATAACGCTGGCCAGCGAGACTGTCCGTGTGGGGCTCGCAATGGGAATTCCTGTCGAGCCGGTCCGGGGAATTCCAGCCGAGGAACTCGCCTACATCGATTCCGATCAAAAAATGCAAAGAATTAAGGATGAGGTGATACGACAAACGCAAAAAAGGCAGCCCGCCCCCCAACCGCAAAGGCGAAATGCTGCACCCCGACGCGAGTCTTTGCTTCAAGACGTCATTAAGGGCCGGCGCACGGAAGTGGACTTTCTCAACGGGTACGTCGTTACGAAGGGACAAGAGGTTGGCGTCGGTACGCCCATGAACAGCGCGATCACCGATTTCATGCGAAGGCAAGAAATGGGAAAAGGCCAGTCGGCAGAGAAAATCCTGGTGTCCCTCGAAAAATATTTGGCGGTTTAGCAATCGCTAGGGCATTGTCAGGGCAAATCGGCTTGAGTCAGGGATACGGGTTTCGTACGCATTGTCAGGGCAAAACGTCTTGAGTCGTCAAGGCGGGTTTCGCAGCGTCCGTGGATGACAAATCCATACCGTTATTTCAAGACTTCACCGAAGATCTGCTCCACGAACGCGGTATGGACATCAGTTACGAGACGGTGCGGGCCTGATGGAACCGGTTCGGACCGATGTTTGCAGCCGAAATCAGAAATGTAAATCCCGGAGCAATAATTCCCCACAGAAGCGATCAGATTATCTGGTTGTAGCGGCGTAAAATGACGCCACTGTGGTCCTTTCGTTTGTTTGGGCGGAGGGCTGGGAGATTTATCAGGTGGA